>Ga0126336_10002152_pt1 | contig 11043 bp, 2 predicted proteins | sample SidCmetagenome_FD_92530 | JGI IMG/M metagenome (GOLD analysis project Ga0126336, IMG submission 92530) | Coral microbial communities from El Islote,Puerto Morelos, Mexico - Siderastrea C C metagenome | ecosystem: Host-associated > Invertebrates > Cnidaria > Coral | place: El Islote,Puerto...
AAGTGGTATCAACCTCCGAAGGCTGGTGCCATTTAAGTATCTGTTCTGATTGGCAGTTTTTAAACTTAACCAAGGATCTGAAGTTCTTAAGAATGGAACATAAACATTTGGGAGTTTCTGTAAATTGCGGAAGCAAAAACCTAGTTTAAAAAGTTGCGCAAGAAACGTGCGAGATACTCCCCTCAAGCTAAGCTACTCTGCTGCTGCTTTTCAAACGCAAATTAACAGCTAATCTCTTGGCTACGTTTTTCAGTATCAAATAATCCGTAGTCAGCTATCTTGTTTGTTTTATCATTATTACTATCTTATTGCATCTCATTGTAACTTTATTGTAGTTTCATTGTAATTTTAATTGTCACCGAAAAGCCCCTAATGGGGAGTGTCAATAATAACCTGTATTGTTTGTAATACAAGTTCCTTTTAATCCTGAGAAGTTAACAATCGTTTGTAGTGAAACCCACATCAGTTCTATAAGCTTTATCATTCTGACCAGAATTACATCGGATAGGAACTTCAGCACCTTTCGTGGAAACTTTTCTTTAGAGCGTGCGACCGTCAAAAGTGACACAATAAATTTAGTTTTGACATCGAGAAACGAAAATGATGAAACAGACAACTCACTGTATAAGAGAGTATAATTTTTCTTATGGATCAAGTTGAGAGTTAAGGTCAGTTGGTAAGGTTTGTGTTGAAAAGACTGGAACGGGAGGCGGCCATAAGACTTAGTGGCAACAGGAAGATGCAATTAGTTACTGTTTGGTGAACAGGAACAATAACGGAAAAATATTAAACCAAATTGCTTTGCGGCCAAATACTAGTAATACTCCTTGAATCTCAAAACTAAATTACGTACAGAAAAGAGAAACGCATGCACTCACCACGCATGCATACAGTCAATCGTTCACACACGACCTAACGTAGGCACGTCAGCAGTCACTCGCAAACTCGCTTATTCTCTTGTTAACTCACTCTAATTCAGCTGCTCAGGCTGCTCTAAATTAATAACGCATTTTGATTTTCGTTATCTCTATTCGTGCTTCACTACAGCTACCCATCTGTGCCACAGTTGGCATCTGGGTTCTTAACAAGACGTCAGGGTAGTACTTCTTTTGATGAAATTCAACCTGCGACAGAGGAAACTCACTCACTCACTCACTCACTCACTCACTCACTCACTCACTCACTCACTCACTCACTCACTCACTCACTTACCTACTTACTCCCTCTCACACTTACTCGCCCTAATAAAGCTGCTGCAATTTAAATTATTTTACAATTCAGTAGGTATTTTCATTCACATCATCTCTGTTTGCATTTCATTGCAGCAACCATCCGTGCTATAGTTGGCATCCGGGTTCTGAACAAGACGTCAGAGGAGTACTGGTTCCTAATGAAATTCAACCTGTCCAAATTGGGTGGAGACGTGGACATCAAAGACGTCAAGACAGTGACGGAGTACTTCCTGGTTCGACTGCGGGTTGACTCAAGGTTAACGTTCAGTAGTGTTATTTTAAAACAATGTAATTCGTAAGGTACCATTTTGTCAAAACTTTTTAAGTGCTAAGGTAGAAACAAATTTAATAAGCGATCGAAAAGTCTGCAAACCACCAGCATTATTGGAAGAAGGTACTTAACTAATTTTTTTTTCGAACGAGCAAATACGAACCTATTCCTTTAGTTGTTTATGTCATACTTGTAATCATTTTGTTTAAATTACATCCGTTGCTCTCCAAATTCTGCAAATTATTTTAGAACAATTTCCACAATCCTTACCACAACACTACCACGAAATTTCGAGTGATTGGTCACTTGTTGAGGAGAGAAAAGAGTTAGAAAAACGTAAATAAGGTGAATAATACATCTCAATGTCTTGACAGTTCGACGCACTGTCCTTTAACTGTAAAAGCAGGTAAATTGTGGCAATACAAGATATATTTTGGTAAACAAGTCATTTTAGTCGACGTGCTTCACATGAAACCATTTATAGTGTACAACCAAATTGGGCTGGCAAATTAAAATGACACCGAAAATGGAAAAAATGGAATGGTTGACAAAGCAAATTTTATACATATTTTCAGTTCGCAAATTCCTTTCAAGAAAATCTGTTAATTCTATTTACTTTCTGTTTGGTTAAATCATATCAGTCTTTTCATTTACATTCCAAACGAAACCTGGCGGAGTGCCTAATTTGGGGGTAAATGGCAAACAACCCACATAGTAAATATTGCTACCGGTCTTGTATAGTAACCATCATGAAAAATTCCTGTTTTAGAACGCCAAACCACGCAAAAAACAAAACTAGCGAGTCCTTTGAAGTCTATGGGCATCGTCACACGAACGCAGAGCTCCTTCGTCTAGTGTACGGCATCCTTGAGCAACTACTTCCCACTGTGAAACGTGACCTCTACGAAGACGTGGATGGAGTAAAAGCGACTGGCTCAAAGGCGCTGGACCCTGAAGAATCTCCTTTGCTTCCTGGCTCTGTGAGAATGCACCGAGAAGCAAACACATCCGATAAGGACGCGGTCGTCATTAAAAATCACTTTGATCGCGCCGACTTTGTTAACTTGCCATCCGAAATAGACCTGGACTTGAAATATTCTGATTTTGCGCTCATTAACAAGAGCAACGGAATGATGTCGGAGAGCCGGGCCTATTTTTCTGTACAGTTGAACTTCGGAGAGCCAATACACGATAAGAACGGTTTTGATGTTACTATGATGAAAATAACCATAACCAGCCACGTTTCGCTTATTGAAACTAACTACTTTGGATATGCAGAATCCCAAAGAGTTAGCTTCCATTTTTTTGTAAAACTAGTTGTTCCAAAATCTAATGCCACTGTTTCTATTAACAAAAAACCAAGTAGGCTGCCCTCCAAAGTGGGTCCCAACTCAAGTCACTCGTCGTTAAATACACCCTCGCCCGGCCAACAGCACAATTTGACCAATTCGTCAAGCATTCCTCTCAAACGATCTCGCAGAGCAGCGAGCGCCGTCGCATGGAAAGAAGCGGGACCGCTGTACCTAAGTGTCGAGCACTCATTCACTGTATTTAAGAAGAAAGTAATTGGAATCAATGTGGAGGGAGAAGGAAAGGTTTGGCTGGAAGATGGAGACGCTATGGAAATAGGAGTTAGTTTCGGTCTTTCCATTGGAGGTAGTAAAGTACGGGATATATTTAAAGAGGTGTAACAAAGGAATGAGCTGGAGGACGGAAAAGATAGGCGCACAGGATATCAGTGGGACAGAGGAATAGTAAGTGTCTTCCACATCTTTACACTGCTCCAATCCCCTAAGAGTCACTTGGCATTTTGGGTAGTACTCAAGTCAGCCGGTCGATCAAACAGTTGATTAGTCAACTATTCAAGGAAACAAGTCAGACAGTCCATTAGAGTCGATCATAATCACTTAGTTGGTCGGTCAGTCGGTCGGCCGGTCAGTCGATTGTTAGTACCAGTGTTCGGTTGGTCAGTCAGTCAGTCAGTCAGTCGGTCAGTCAGTCGTTCGGTCGGTCGGTCGGTCGGTCGGTCGGTCAGGCAGGCAGTTAGTCAGTCAGTCAGTCAGTCAGTCAGTCAGTCATTCAGTCAGTCAGTCGTTCGGTCGGTCGGTCGGTCGGTCAGTCAGATAGTCAGTCAATCAATCAGTCAGTCAGTAGCTAGACAAGCCATTCATTCAGTCAGTAGGTTATTCACCCAGTCACTCTGCCAGTCATGAGCCTGACAGTCAGACTGATTCAGACACTGTTAGGAGGTCAGAGAATCAGCATACAGGCAGGAAGTCAGACAGACAGAGTGTCAAGCAGTTATTCAGTCAATCAATTTACTTGTCAGTCGATCAGTTGTCACATACCTATAATGTTGAAACTACATCTTTCTGCAGTTAACCCTCACAAAGAGAGAAAGGGGAGAAGGGTTGAAAGTGTAATACTTTCCTAAATGTTATAAATTTCCTGAGGTTTATTAAGGAATCAAACTTCTGAGTAGCTTACCAAAGAGAACGACAACAGGGGCACCTCGGCTAGAATCTACCTTGGATATATAGGTCCCCGTCCCCTTTCAAATCCTAGACAAATCCTTTTCATGCGTGTTTCTACGTTTCCATTATATTTTGTGAACCTCAGATACTTGCAACCATTTTGTGTGTTTAACAATCAGTCGCACGAAAGCCTCTCTTCCCTCAGACAGAGGACATAATGCTTTCAACTTTTTTCTTGTTTTCTTTTTGTCCCTAGACCATTTACATTCCTGTACTAATCTTGTCCGTTGGAGTGGATTTCAGCCTTAGATTTCAAGTCAATAACCAGCTGAACTTTCCTCCAGATGGGAATTCCCTCAGTCCTGTCAAATTAGCAGTGGAGGTAATTATTCTACCCTTGCAGCGAAAACCTTTCCATACAATGCCACCATTCAAATCAACTGTCGAGCATCGTTTTCCTGTGATACTGTTTACTATGCTGTACATGAAGGTTCTTCCTTTTGAGTTTGTGGATGAAATACACAGGGCACTACAACTCAAATGAAAGCTGTTGAGGACTGCTTTCCTGTGAATGGGTGTTCTGAGAAGAAAGAGAGCGATTATTGAAATTATTTTTTCTTTTGTCAGATTGAACCTTTTGCTGAAGTCACAGCAAGCATTGAAGCTTATGTTTCAGCATACCTCATACGAGGTGGGGCCTACGGAGATGGTACATTAGTGCGCGTTAGTCTCCCTGTGACCCTGTCCTACCAAGCGGCTCGTTCCCCAGGAAAGAAATGGTGCGTGAATCTGTCTGCCCGTCTGACCGCACTGGAGCTGAGTGCTGGCATTTTCTATCAGTGGTGGGACTGGTGGGGATGGGACTGGGGAACGCGCCATATACTGTATGAGTTTGGTAGATGGTCTGCCATAAACCGCAACTGGAAGGTTATAGAAAGATGTAGCTAAGCATTAATGGCCAATCTTTGGCAAGTGTGTGTTTTCTTCTTAGAAAAGAGTGTGTTTCATCGGGTCTAATAGCCTGCTTTCCAGTTCGCTTAATTAGCTCAACTGAGTAGAACGTTGCGTCCGCTCACCGTAAGGGTCAGAGTTCAAATCCGGTCAACCTGAATTTTTTCAGGTTTGCTTGTTAACTTCTAAAGTTGAATACATTTTTAAACTGCGAGGATGACATTAATCATTTCATTTGTTACATCTGCAGTAATATATGATTTATTTCATGTATCTCCATCTTCATTGAAACGTTTGTACCGTAGAGTGCGGATTCGCGCACAACCACACAGACGTCAATTCTTACAACTTTTGAAAAGAATGTGGTCTTGAAGATCAACCGAGTGTCCCAAATTGCATTTGCAAGTCATGTTTCTCAAAATCCTATTTCTAATCCCTTATTATGCTAAAAGTATCATTACAAGAAGTTTAATTTCCTAGTCTCGTTGACCAATTCCTAACTCAAGTGCCTCAAGTTTCATTTTCCCAGTGCAAGACCGAGGCGAGTCCCATGTTATCCTTTCGGTAGTGAGAATTTCTTCTTACCGATTTACTTGCCAACAGCGGCTTATTTCGTGCTTGCAGGTGTATGTCTGTATGTGTGTGTGCGAGCGCTAGTTTCAAGGGACAAACAGTGTGATAGAGGCGATGCTAACATGTGGCGTAACATGATAAATGGTACTCCCTCCAGAAGAAGGCTTATTTTGCCGACCTTTAAAATGATCTTTGGCTGACGTTTTAGGCAATATCTTTTATTGTTTACAGCTTAGCAGACACATTTTAAAGGATCATTTGAAAATAAAGTACGTCACATACGGTAAGAGGTCGTAGAACAATTACTTGGTAGAGACCTTACGCAAACACGATGGCGATGCCAAGGGAAACGTCTTTATAATGAAAAGTTCACAGCATTTCAATCTTCTACGCAATAATTAATTATCCCTTCTAGTTTAATTTTCTTACCTGGTCGGCTGAATTCGTAGGCTTGTTGTTCAAGTTAAGATTGAGAAGAGAACATTTTTTGTCGCGTGCTCAAGTTTTCCATAAAACCCCAATTTTGGCCATTTCAAGTTCGCTTGTTTTGCAGAGGACGGCAAAGAAATGTATTAAAATGTATAATGCACGTGCAGAAGTCACCGTTTTAGAAATTAGACCTTTTGTTCACGACGTTTTCGTTACCGTCGCCGTCGAGTTCTTGTAAGGTCCCTTTTTTATTGCAATAGACTACCGCACTTCCGCTTATCAATAAGCGCTCCCCCTCCCCAGGTGTCACAAATTTGCATTAAACATCTACCACTCGTCAATAAAAGCAATAACAAAGAGGGTTAAATTTACTCCAATTGTATTGCCAATGAAAATGATTTGCCCTATAGTCAAGCCGGTTAATTGACGTTGAAAAGGAGGTAGTACGGTTATATTACTTCGTCGTGTAGCTGAGTACTTATTGCACACTGAATCATTCAGCAAAAGTTTTCATATAGATATAGTATGAAGTAAACATTTCAAGTGTAAGCCTTTTTATTAACGCTAAAATCTAATTAAAAGTGGCTGAATTCACAGTACATAATTATAATTCCATGGGTGCAAGCAAGATTCGCGATCTTTTGAGCGAGTGATGATGCCTGCAGTGACGTGCTTGTAAGGGACAGTGTATTGATTTGTACGATTGGGCGTGATCTGAGAATAAAGCCTCTCAAAATAAATGTTGATGCTCTTATTATTTTCCTTTGTTTTTTATTGGTCATTAATTGGTTAACTGATAGTCCAGCCTGCTGTAAAATGTGATGCTTAGCTCTATAGCGCAGGATTTGTTGTCAGACAACAACAAACCTTACTCCACATTTTATCTTTCTACCCTAAAAGATAACTGAGTGAGGGGGAAATAATGTTAGGGTAGCTTTGCGATGAACTGATCGCATCCCATCCAGGGGGAGTAGCGACAATCGTAGTTGTTACGCCTTACAGATACCCGGGGAGTAAGCTCTCTAGTGGGCTATTCAGAGAGGCCGCTCCGCTTGAAACGGGTGCCTTTTTTTTGTTGGCAGTATACGATCATCATCATCATCATCATCATCATCATCATCATCATCATGTACGGAAATTTACTGTTTTGGTATGTTTAAGGTATGTTTAAACTGAAAGAGATACCAGCTAAGTCGAAGTACTAAAATGTTTGCAAAAGTGATGAAAGCCTTAATTTAGAGCCTTTGAACGACTAAAATCTCGCTAGGGTCCATTGTTTTGGCTTATTTGAGGCATAAAAAATGGGCAAGTTTTCTTCCAGGGATGTGGAAGGAAAACCTTTTCGATAAAGACCAGTATGATAAGTATATTAAAGGTAAAGGGTTTGAACTTCTAGGTGGTTTCTCCCCACCCGAAACTTTAATGAATGCCCCCAGACTTCCACAGACAGGTCATCGCTTTGACAATTTGCCCCGCACAGTCTGAAATGGTGGAAGTATATTGAAAAAATAAAGGTTCGTCTCTGAAAAGGGAAGGGTAAATAAATAATGTCAATATATTGCACGACGTTCATTCCCAAAGGTACAGGAACAGATTGAAGTATAATTTTCATAAAAGGGTCTATAAGTAAACGTAGAGCTAGAAACGATTTTATTATAGATGGTTAATTTTGGTCTCAAATGGCTAAGGAAAACGGGCCAACATTCCACCCATTCTCGAAAACTCTGTGACTGAGCTTTTTTACTTCACGAAGACCGAGACACCAACATTTCAAACCGCGATGCTTAAGAGGCTACGCTATAATAGATAATACTTAGGTGGTTTAATGCTTCTAGCAGTAAATCCCTTAACACAATCTTAATCTTTGCTTTGCTTAGTTCCTAGACATCTGCAGGTCTAGATTCAGTGTCGTGTCCACTAAAATTGAAAGAGGAAACTATTGACACCGTTCAGTTCAGAACTCAACAGTTGCGGTATTTTAGAGAACTGATAGCTCTTAGTATTTGTTAAGAAAGAATTGCGTAATGCGCTCCTGAGTCACGCAGAATTTTAGGTGTTCTCGCCACACTTCATTAACCGCTATGTTTTGACTCTCGATAACTCCGGCCTCGATCACTCGAAGCTCGCGCTTAGTCGAACCAAAATACCGAATTGCTCTACAGATTTACTGAGAAAACCTGTGATACACCTCTAATATAGGGTAGAAGCGCAGTGGCTTTAAATTCCTGCGTGGCTTCTTTCTTCGTTGTTGGTTTTTTTGTCTTTGCGACCTTTTGCACGAATGAATGATCATGTTTGTCCTACAAGCTCAATATCTTTTCATTGCTAAGATCAGAAGCATCTACAGGTGTCAGTTCAGACTTTAACATAAAACTAAAACTGTAAACTAGTGGCACATGAAGGCCAAATCTAAATGGATGTAGACGAATTATTAAGTTTTGACACAGTTCAGTTCCGAACAACAATTCAGCTATTTTAGGGTGGTTGAAGTAATTATTTGTTGAGGCAGAAAAGCGTACGTTTAGCTAAGCTGGTCAAGAACTGAAGAAAGATCCGTTTTCTGAGCACGTGGACTATTACCTTTACCAGTGTAAATTATAGGGATATAGCAACCTGCTGGATTGACGACTTTTTCTAGGTAGAGTTATTTTTCAAACGACAGCTTCCTATACTGGTTATGGTGGGTAATTCTTAGCCTAGTTCGTGCTATTACCAATCGCTAAACACAAGTTTTGACTATCCTTTGCTCAGTTCCTAAATATTCACTTGTCTCAGTTGAAACTAAAACAAGCACATAGAAGCGAAATCAAACGAATGGATGTAGACGAATTAATAAGTTCAGTTTCAGCACCGTTCACTTCAGAATAACAATTGAGCTATTTTAGCGAACTTGACGCTCTTATTTGTTCACGCAATAATGTGAGTTTATATTTAGCTAAGGTTAAGAAAAAATAAAATCTGCTTTCTGAGGAAGTTGTTTTGGACTATTCTGTTTAAGGATGAGCTGCTCAATTACAAACTATTATATTTAAATGCTGCAACTTAAATGCCGTTTTTCGTAGGCGTACTTGTGCTTGTGTTGTACTGTGAAATACGGAAGTATTATATTGACAATGTAACAAGAGAGTCGCTTCAGCTTGTCATGCTAAAATTATGGGGCAATCGATTAGATGAGCAGGACTTTTCCCGTTAGCAGGAGTGGTCAGTTAACCCAGATCACTACGCGGCAAGTATGTTGTCACACGGGAAATCAACTTAATTCGCAACTTGTTCGTGAAACAATCTCAGCCCGATGAGCTAGAATCCCAGTATTACGATCCTGCATTTCGGCTAAATGGCCTGAAAATTTTGCATGTTCTCGTGCGCGATTCGGCAGGCCAGCCAGGCTAATCAGGGCAACACTTTCAGGGCTTACTACTGAATTTCACATCAGAGCAAAATGGACCATTGTTAAATACATAAGCCAGCCAGCCAGCCGTTTGCTTAGAGACGACCTTAAATCTACCAAAAACGTAGAATTATTTTATTACTGATTACGCTTTGGTACAAAAGTTGTCATGAATTATGGACGAATGTGCACAAGCTGCTAGATGATGCATGTAATAATCACGTACGCAGAATAGTCTAGCTGCATCCTGAAATTTTCCTGCAGTAAACATGCGTCATTCAATGACCCTTTTTCTTTATAAGGGTCATTAGTCTGCTGAAAAGTGAAAAACAGAGTCCTTTTAAGGACTCTGTTTTTTCCCTCTGTTTTTGAAATTAGCGTGAAGGGAAGTCTATTGCTGAAACAGATTATACTAGATATAACCAGTCGTCTTCTTGTGTATCCGTTCCTCAACACTTTTTATGATAAGTTGTGGGTGCAGGTTTTCAACTAAATGCTTTTATTTATGATTTACAAGGCTTTAATAAATAATATTATTTCCGTTACTGATTTAAGTGTGAATAAAAGATTGGGCGAAAATCGTTCACATTTCTACGCAAAACCGTTTTCTTTAAAATCTTGGCCGGTTTGAGAATGTAAGCCCTTCAAAATTCAACTTATCCTGATACTTTTCCATGGCAGGCGTTGCGAGCCTATTTTTAATTCTCTTTGTGCAGGTTTCAATATTCTGAAACCAACGGTTTTTCAACTCGCCAACGAGCATATAACATGTGTTTGGAGTCACTCCCTAAATTTGTCAACAAGGATTTTATATATTTGTGAGAACACTGAAAAAATTTCATTTGGGCTTACAATCCATGAATAATCAAAGTGACTCAATAAATATAATTGTGACAGCTAAAATGATAAAAAACACCAACTCACTCTATTAAGAGGGTATAACTTTTTACTCGTGAGTGTGCGTAGCGCTTCTAGCCTGCGTCGCAGACAGTCTTCACCGCCGGTATCAAAGGAAATCAGACGAATGGATGTAGAAGAATTAAGTTTCAGCACCGTTCACTTCAAAATAACAATTGAGCTATTTTAGGGAACTTGACGCTCTTATTTGTTCACACAATAGTGTGAGTTTAGCTAAGGTTAAGAAAAAATAAAATCTGCTTTCTAAGGAAGTTGTTTTGGACTATTCTGTTTAAGGATGAGCTTCTCAATTAGAAACTATTATTTAATAGTTAAATGCTACAACTTAAATGCCATTTTTCGTAGGGAATTTGTGATTGTGTTGTAACTGTGAAATACGGAAGTACCTTATTATGGGAAATTAACGCTTGTGTTAATTAAGGTATTCGAAATTGACGCGACTTAAATTAACGCGAATTGAAGGGATAACTACTCCCCAATAAAGGAAATTAACGCCAAAGAGGGAGTAAAATTTCAAAATGAGGGAAATTAACGCGATAAACACAATAAACACTTTGTGGTCCAACTGGAGCAAATTTATTTCATAACTGAATTTAAAAAACATGAACAAAACAGATCTACAGGTGTGTGAGGCCATTTCTTTACTGACAATGTGCGTTAGATTCTGCCAAAAGAATGTCCGGACTGGATCCAGAATTTGGGATTAAACTGATGGAAATTAAGGTCGCGGAAATTAACACTCCACTTAATTAACAACGCGGAAATTAATTCGCGTTAATTTCATGGAGCGTTAATTTCCTATAATAA
>Ga0126336_10002153_pt1 | contig 11040 bp, 5 predicted proteins | sample SidCmetagenome_FD_92530 | JGI IMG/M metagenome (GOLD analysis project Ga0126336, IMG submission 92530) | Coral microbial communities from El Islote,Puerto Morelos, Mexico - Siderastrea C C metagenome | ecosystem: Host-associated > Invertebrates > Cnidaria > Coral | place: El Islote,Puerto...
GCCAGAGTATCGAAAAAGGTAAAGACCCAAAAAGAAGAGCTGGACTACCTCCAAGTAAGCTTCAAGGAACTGGAACAGTACATCAGAAAAAATTCCCTGGAGTTACATGGTATTCTGGAGGACTTTGATCTGCCGATGCATGCAATTATCTGTAAAGTTGTAAGGGCGATTGGAGTCGAGCTAGAATGTGATGATATCGAAATCGCCTACAAGCTTAATAGAAAGAAAGGAATCAAACCAATAGTAGCCAAATTCGTTAGTCACAAAGATAATTCAAGGTTATATAAAGCTTGCATTCAACTAAAAGATTCAACAGTTCCATCTGTGTTCTGAAATTAGGTGGGCCCTATTACAACTGATCCTCCGATGCGTGTATTTATCAATGAGAACCTGACCCAATACCAAAAGGAAATGATGCCTCTCACCCTTTCGTTAAGACATCGCCCTCTGGACAACCTTGGAGAATGTATTCCAAGGAAGATATCAAGAAACTTTTGTCGGATCGAACTCGGTTCATCAGAACACCGTCAAGCAAAAATTTCTGTATTTGACAGGGGAGGGTAGGTCAAAAGCATGCTTTTCGCTCACTGTAAGAAATTTATTCCCTTGAACTTGGACTGTGTGGGTGTTTAAGTATGTATGTGTTGTTTTATGTCCCACCAAAGCAATTCTTTGTATTGATTTTCGGTGCATTAGCTCTTATTTGAATTTTGCTTGCTATACAAATGTCATCTGCTGGAGGAAAAATTTACTTAGTATTCCTCTGCACTTTAGCACATGATCAGTGTAATGGCAGCACCAAACTTAGTTTATATAAAGTATGTATGTTGCCGTCTCTGTAATTGTTCTGTGAAGCAATAAAAGTTCATTTTAAAAAAATATCCTGCACCTCACTTTTTGGGGGTGTTTTTGCTGTTCACAAAGTTACCGGAATCTGATTTTTACCATAACCAATAATGCAAATAACTCCCTAATGTCCCTCTGTGTGATAACAAAATCAGCCAGAGAATGTTGTTCAGAGCAAAAGTTCTTCCAACTGCCTGAAGAGGAGCGCAGAATTTGAAATAGAAAACACAGCCTCACAAACAGAAACTGGTGCTGGGGCAAAGCGAAAGATTGATAACATTGATGAGGAACCTATAGCAAACAATACTTCAAGAAGAACTTGCCTAGCAAAATGAGTCGAAATGGCGGCTGCAGATTCGACTAGATTGACTCTTGTGGATGAAGAAGACACCCCAATAGCGTTTTTAAGAGTCGCCCACGGGGATTCTGAGAATGATCAGCCTTCTAATATTGATAGTAGTGAAGAAGAGGAATCTGCGGATGACATTGGAGAGGAAACAGTAACAGTAATGAGGATAAGGAGCAAAAATACTCTAATGTGCAGTGATCGTCTGTGATAAGAACACCAGAGGACAGAAACTTCAATGAAACGGTTGCTATGAGAGTAGAAATGCCAAACGATAGCAGCTGTCTCAACTATTTTGAACTGCCCTTCACTGATGTTTACCATCCGATTTTGAACGAGACAAAGCAGTTTGAGCGCCATAAATGCCACCTTGACCATGACTCACAAGGTCATCTCCATGCTTTGACTGTTCCCGAACTGAAGGCATGGCCTAGGCTCACTTAACCAGTAGGTTAAGTGGAAAAAAACCCAGCTTTTTAAGTCTTACTGGTCTATGAATTCTGTTGCTAAGACCCCATTATTTTACAAAAACAATGTTAAGAAATCGCTACCTAAAAATTCTAAGATTTCTTCATTTTGTAAACAATGATACTGCTCCAGACCCTGCTGACCCTAGTAGAGATAAACTGTGCAAGATCGAGCCATTTTTCAATGCTATACTTGGAAGATTCACAGCAGTTTATGCACCATCTCAGAATTTGTCTCTCACATTCAAAGGACGAGTCCAGTTTAGGCAGTTTTTGTATTTGAAACTAACTCAATTTGGACTCGAAGGTTTTGTCATAGCAGACTCCTCATTTGGCTAAGTGCTTGACACCTTGATCTATACTGGCAAAGAGAGCCCAGCCACCAGCAAAGGCTTGGCCAAGCCTGTTGTGCTGAAGCTAACAGAGACCTACCAGGTGTCCATATGGGTCACCATTTGTATGTTGACAACTGGTACATCAGCATGCCACTCTTTCTGAAATTGGAAAGAAGAGGTATACTACCTTGTGGGACTGTAAGGGGAAACAGGATATACCTGCCCCAGGACATTGTTGACCAGCATAATGAACAGGTCAAAAAAACTTGAGAAAGGAGTATCCCTCTTTCGCCAAAGCAATGACCTAACGTGTGTTTCATGGAGGGATAAGAAGTTTGTTCACCTGTCAACAATCCCAGAGGGCCTGGATATTGCCAGATAAAGATAATGGTAGAAAGAAAGGTTAGGTTGCAAGGACAGTGGCAAAAGAAGAATTTTGCACAGCCAAAGCTAATTAAGTTGTACAATCAGTATTTCCTTTCACTCTTTGAATAAAAAGTACTACTAAGCTTCAACTGTGAGGACAAAGACAACCCTCACACAATACCCAAACAGTTGCTCCAGGCTAATAGCTACGTTCTTTGTGAAAAATTATTCTACAAGAGACATCCCTGCTCCTGTATTGGAATAAAGTAAGGCAGTCACTTTCAGTAGCTTGTGAGAGTAATTGATGTTTTTTCAGGAAATACCATGGTACGCACCCATGGCGATGACTGACCAGGACTTTTGTTTCGATCGTTTAGTCATGGGCCAACATCTCTTTTCAATAATAAGTTTCAATAATGGGAGTTGTCTGTAGTGTTTGCTCTTAAATTTGTATAACTTAGTTATTACATAATTATTGATAATGATTGGTTAACACACCTGAAATCCCAATCTCATTATACATAGCAGTAGTTGATTCAGTTGTTAAAACAGCAGTTGTGTGAAGCACTTTGTCTATCTTTACTGCGTACTCTTCAGTATTCTACTGAACGCTAAGACACAACAACTGGCGATGACAATGGCCACCCTTAGGTCGATACTCCTTCAATCTAGCCACAGTAGAATGGAACGCATTTAGTGAGAGTTTCAAGCAATATATCATCACAAACAACGTCAAAGAAGAAAAGACGGTGGCAGGTAAGTTTTGGACCACGACCAGCAGCAGGGCACAGTGTCTTATGGGACTTGCTGATCCTAGCAAAGCCGTCAGAAATGAAGCTCACAGAACTAATGCAAACTTTGCAAAACCACTGTGAGCCAAAGCCAATTGTGCTCGCGAAGATTCCATTTCCACAGGTGTGAACAACATGAGGGGGGAAAGCTGGCAGTGTATAATGCAGCCTTAAAAAAAATGTTCAGAACATTGTGCACTCGGTTCATTCTTGGGGGATGCTATTGTTCTTCGTTTGCTGAGAAGCAGGCAGACACAAACAGGCTTACAGCAAAGAAAAGTCTCACTTGGAAAACACCCATAGAAGCTGCATTGGCCATGGAAGTAGCTGAAAAACAAGTCAGCAATTTCAACAATTCACCCACAAATGGCCAGTTTAACTTTGTCAAGGCAGGGGTAAACCTGAAATTTGCAATAAAATCAATTTGTTGTTGTCCACAAAATTTTGTTGCCTTGGTTATTTAACTTTACTATTTACCTTTTTGGGTGATTTAAAATTCCTGCTGTTATCTAATGACATGGTTTCCATGGCAACAGCAACAGCATTTTTTGTTTATCAGTTGTTTGCGACATCTTATTCTGGTAATCAAATGCTAAATAGGTAGGATTTTACAAGGGACACATTATTAAACCTAGTAGTTACTTAGGGGTGAGGTCAGTATGGGATAGGTTTTGGCAGGTTCAATCGAGATTTGACAATGTACACAGAGCTAAAACTTCGGACACATTTTTATTCAACACTTTCTGTAATAATTTCTTTGTACATTATGTGATTCTATTCTAGTGAATAATTTGTTATTAATTGAAGTCTAGCAGACCAAACTGAGGTTTGGGTGTAACTGGAAATGCCTATGAGGTAAAAGAATCGTGTTACTTTTTCCAGACAGGAATGTTTATTCATGCGTGGGATTACATTTTCTCGGCAATAAGCGCACTTCATAATTGTAATTGTTTATCCACGCCTAAGGAAATGAATCAGAACAGAATGTAAAGAATTTAAATTTAGATGTCTATTACAGTAACTCTTAGCTGGATTTACGTGTCAGAGCGTAGTTAAAGCGTAGATCCATAAGTTTGATATAAATGATAACATTGTAACTTTGGGTCAGATTGTATCAAGATTGTTCGCAGATTATACACATTGCTTAGGATCGTTTGAGATTGTTGAAGATTGTACTGAATGTGGCAACGTTGGACAGCCGCAATAAACCACAGAAAACAGAAAGATACAGTCCTTGTTTTGTGTGAACCAGCGTGTGGGGAGAGATTCCTAAATCTGGTCCTATCCAAGCCAGATAAATTGAAAGAATGTCGAACAAGAAAGTGAGATCAGGCCATCGTAGCTGGCTGATGAAAGGTCTTGATGGGGCTGCCAAGTGTCTCCAGAGCGAATATACCATCGCTAGAAAGGCACAATTGCTGAAATGGAAAGTCAGCAAAAAACAAAAGCTCGAGAAGATTTTACCATTGGATGATAAAATATTTTATTGCTATTACTATTCTTGTCGTTATTATTTGTCATTAGCATGGCCTATGAAAACAACAAGGGAAACATTGTTTACTTAGCCAATTTGTATTCATCTCCATCAGTGTTCAAAAACTTGCACTAACTTAACATTGGTGCTTGTGGTACTGCAAAAGTGAAAAGAAAAGACAAAAACAACCGTTGCCTTCAAGGTTACCTTTAGAAAGGGGGACCATCTTGTTTTTATGTGGTCTAACAACTTGGTTGCCTGTGCATGGCTGACACAAACTAGTCAATGTTGTTGATACTAACTACCGCTGACAAGTACAATTCAAATGTAGGTGTAGTGATACACTAGACCAAATGTCAGACTTTATCAACAACAAAACACAGAAGGCCGATGACTCCCCACCTCCACATGAAAATCTACAAATAGTTCAGTTGCGACTTCTCTCAGAGCAGGGTGAAGCAGTTAAGGAAAAAAACTGGGCTGGGTTCAGAGGGGAACCAAGTATTGCCAGCTGGTTCGGGAACTGAGCAGGGTGAAATGCCTTGAGTTTGCAGCAAAGTGCATCGACAGAGACAGTTTCGACAACAACATCTACACTGCTGATGTTCAGTGCATTGGGAAAACCACACCAAGTTGTGCTTTCGTCGCAAGTTCACATATGGGCTGGTATTTCAAAGAGGGGGGAACTAACATTGTAAACATGGATGCGACCTTTCACACTGAGCACATTTTAAAGAAGACTTCACCCCATCAAAGTTCGTGGGCAGCCACTGTTTCCAGCAGGACAATGATCCTAAGCACACATGCAGGTTAGTGAAGGAGCTCATAGCAAGAGAGGGAACTAGCTGGTGGAAAACCCTCCCTCGAAAGCCCAGACCTGAATCCCATACAGCTACTGTGGTACAATCTTAAGCATGTTCGCCATCAAACCAACCAGAAAAGGCAAGTTGATAGGGGGAATCATGCGTTCGCATCTGTCACTTGAAGAGGGTGGTGCCCCTGACAATAAAGCAAGACGGTCGTGCCTCTGGCAACTAAAACCACTCCTTCAGAAACGAGTAACTGCAAGAACATCTAGTGGATAATGCCAAATCCAAGGTGTTGCCTGGTTTGAAGGAGGGCCATCTAAATTCAAAATTTTGATGACAATGCTAAGCAGAAACAGTGTCTAGCGTGTTCTACTTGCATTTGCAGGCACCAAGCTGGGCTCATCCGCTTTCAAAATAGGCCTCTTCAATTTTTTTCCGGTTCAGATTATTGGACTCTGGCTGCTGAATATGTCCAATCTTCCTCTGGAGTTAATAACGTAAGCTTAAAATGAATTATCAGGTAAAAAACGTTAAATAAAAAAATTTTGTACCTTTTTGTTTCATCAATTTGTCTTCTGTTTTTGGCTGCATTTCTTTCCCAGTCCCAGATTAATCTCTATGGTTTAAATGTTTTGTTTGCTGCTTTTAACTTTTTGCTTACCAGAATTTCTTGTACCAACTGTTTTCAAAATTCCTCTTTCAACCTCTTTCATACAGCCTTAAGAGTTAATAATTTTTAAGAATAGAGTATCTTTCTTTTGTTAATCAATAACATCATATATGAACAATTAGAAATGCGATTACACACTTTGAAGCCGAGATAACGACCTTGAAAACTCTTTGGTATGGCATCTCCTAAGTTTACTACGCAGTTTCAGATTTAAAATGTACGGTTACTGTAGTGCTGTCTGTTTGCCTTATTACAAAAATAAAAAGTTGTTTTCAAATTCACCACCCAGCTCCTGCCATACACTATGTGAAATTTCGATTAGAGCTGCAATAAGGTAACTATGATCAATATTTATTTTCTTTGCAAATCACTTGAAAGGTACTCCAACCCTTGCGGCGGACAATAACGGAACAACTCAATGGTTGGTTTCTTCACAAAATTGCACAGGTGCAGCATCTACGAGAGGAGAGACCATAAATTCTCAGAAAGGGGACAATGGGATTTGGAGTGTAACACTGACTTTAGTCAGATCGAGAAACGAAAGAAAAGCACAGAGGTGTACCTGCCCAAAGACTGGGAAGATGTAGTCAAAGAGGCAAACCTAAGGAAATCGTTTGTCACCACTGTCATGAAGCAGAAGGATTTCCTTAACTCGAAAACCTACATTAGAAAGCAATACTGCCCAATTGGCAAAGACAGAGAAGGCAATGGACTACAGATGAAAGACGTCCAATGGATGAACTTTGGTTGGGGGGAAGAGAGGGATGCAGAAGGAGAGGTAACCATGCAGCATCACTCTAATGAGGTTTGGATCCGTTATGACTTCAACACCAACACACCACGGAAGAAAGTGAGAATTCTTAAGCCTGACAGCACCACACAGACAACGCAGACTCTTTAAAATGAAACCATTTCACTCAAAGCTAACAAATTCAAAGACTCGAGAAAGCTCACAGCACACATGCCAGAACCAGCAAGACTGTTTTATTTTAATATTAGGGCTGGGGGTGAAAGACAAAGGTTCAACCGACTACAAGGAACATGGCGACTAGACTCTAGGCTAGACTCTTATTTATCTCTGATTGCTGTGGTGAAGTACCCTCATAGGTGACTTTCATGCAAACTTTGAAGTTTGGGCCCTGATGTTCACTGTTATGTTTAGCACCAGGAATCCCTGATGAATGGAAATAGGGTCTGCTGTGGATCAGAATCCACCAATCAATGGTCATGCATCTGGTTTTTTCTCCTTTGGATAATGCTACCTTTTTATTGAGGTGGAGCCTGGGTGGTCCATTTGATATCTAATGGCTTTACATTCATTTACTGCAGTTCCATCAATCTTTCAAAGAATTGTAGATTCTCTACGTAAAAGATACAAGACTATCCTTGCGGCAGAGATGTATTTGGTTATTTAGATAGTGTAAAGAAAATGTCCCTGTAGTAGAAAGGCAACAGAGTCAAATGCCTCTTGAAGAGATTCCAGAGAAAGGTATGTCTGTTACTGCAAAATTGACTGGCAGTCAACTGTCAAAACTTGCTCTGCACATTCTAGAACGTTTGCCTCCCCTCAAACGTCAGTGGGCTTTGGAAAGGGCTGTCTGTGTCTAAGATTCTTCTCTGTCTCTGTGTGTCTTATGTAATGGAGTTGCTGACCTTGCTGTCCAAAATAGCACCACGTGAAGTCCTCCTTCAGGTTGCTGATAGACTCCTGTGCAGTGTAGCCTCAAAGTCAGGACTCTCTTGGAATGTAAAGGGGCTCCAGAACACTGCATGCAGGGCTGTGTGTGAACTACAGACCCATGGAAGAACCAACATGGCTTACTTTTTCTGCAGGTGCATTGCTGAGAAAAAAAACGACCCCTCTTGTCTATGGACCAGATGTCAATAAGGCTAATACAATACCAACTGGAATTCTTTAATGTCACACATGTTTGTCAGGTAGCTTTTGTTGTTTGCGCTAATTTTCTTTAGATTATCTGTAAATAATTAAAAAGTTTTCACCACAATTTAAAAACATGATAGAACTTCTATTTTAGCTGTTCATTTCTTAATACAGTCAGTATTACGATAACAATTATCACCATCATCATCATCATCATCATCATCATTATTAGAGAAACTAATATCTTTAACCTGTGGTTGCAGTGTTTTTTTTAGTTCTTAGAGAGATGTATGTAGAGTTCGCAAGGTTTTAGCATGATCTAACCTGTTTACAATGGGCCTTGTATGTTAACCATACTGTGCATTTTGATGAACTTTAGGTATTGTAACAGATGTGTAGCAGAGGTGAAACAAGATCTGTTCACATCTGGCAGTTGATTCATGATGCAAAATGCAGTGTCACAAAGTTAAGCAAACAGAGACGTCCAGACATGCTTTCACTTCAAGAAGGTGAATAAAAAGTAAAATATAAGTCATTTTGTATTTGCCTTTCACTAATGATTGGAAAACTCTTACTCTATAACATTCAAGACTACATGTTAAGTAGCTGAATAAAAATATGCAGGGGGTCCTAATCCATGCACATAAACTGAAAATGCGTTTAATTGCTTATTTGTTGAACTTTATTTTAAGTTCCCTTGGTATCTTTACAATAACACTTTTTATGTCCAGTTTTATTGCTAAAATAGACAAGTCATGGTAACAGTGGAATAGCCACATGCTTGTAAGTGTCAGCATGGATTAAAAGCATGGCTTGTTTACTTTGATCCTTGTGGATTTCACTGTGGTCGATCAGCTCAGGATATTACAGTACAATATTTGAATATATCCTATTCTTTACTTCAGTGAAGCCAGATGGCACCCCATATACAACAAAGGTGAATTCTGCCATTCCCACTGATGTAATCACAGATCTATTCACTTTACAGTATGAAAATGGCCTGAGTCTTCAAGATGCTACTGACTACAATCATGGTTCTCTAGTTCCCTGTGGCTACACACCCTGGCCCTTAAAACATGACAGCCTTGAGATAGTGGTTAAATACAATTTAGGAGAAGTTAAACTCGAGACAGTTCAATTGTAGGCCGGCAGTTATTGCCTGCTGTCGCCGACTATAATGCACTGCATAGCAGTGCTACATGTGACAGTGAAATGTTAGCTTATACTTGGACTTTGTAACCGAAGACCCTTGTAATCGTGTAATAGAATCGCTTCTTGGTGTGAGTGAGATGCTTTGATCACAAGGAGAAACTAGGAAAATCTGTGGCGGTGAACCGTAGTAAAATATTTGTGGATAACCAACCGAGAGTGATTATTTGTGCAATTAATTGTGGAAGCTGTCTTCTGCCTCGCCATTACCAGCTTTGATTGGCGCTGTTGTACAGGCATTGCAGTCAGTCCATTGTCTATTGGGCTCACAGTCATCTCCTGTTTTGTCACAGTTAGGCCTCAGTGTCTTCTCAAGGCAATGCCATACTGGATGCCATGGCAAACTCCTTGTATTCGTCTGGTGTGGGTTTTTTTTGTCGCCTCAGATTGTGGCCTCCTCCATCCAGCACGGTAGGTGGCCTTCAGGGGCGGACCAACATTTTTCTGAAGGGGGGGGGAGTAAGAAATTCTCCTCTGCCAACACATTTGTATTTTCAACGTTCACAGTAATATTTTACATATACTTTTTTTCCTTTCCTTATCATTGAAGATGTAGAGCTACCCTGTAGATATGATTCAATAAAATCGGTATTAATATAATAATTATTAGTAGTAGTAGTAGTAATTTATGCATCTCTGCAAATTTTTTTAAAAAGCAGCTTCCAACAAACATTTTTCTTAAACAATGTGCTACAACTTTTTTTCTTTCAAAAAAAGTTAGTACGACAGACAATTAATTTGCCATTTCAGACACACTGACACATTTCAGTATACACATTTTTCATCATGCCACCCACCCAGGGTCAAAAGAGATTTCATCAAAGGAGAGGCTTTAAGACTACCAAGAATTACAGCAGAAGGTGCTGATGATCACACAGTTAGAGCCCTGGAATCAATATTTCATCACAGCAGCTTTCGAGGAAAGCAAAAGGAAGCCATTAATGTCATCCTTGAAGGAAAAACTGTCTTCTTGTGCTACCCACAGGTGCAGGGAAGACAGTATGCTATGCCACCGCAGCTCTAATTTCTGGCGAAGTTACTGTTGTTGTTGTTTGTCCACTGTTATCATTGATGCTAGATCAAGTCAACCGCCTGCAAGCAAGAGGCCTAAATGTTTGTTACATAAACTTTGACGTACCAACAGCTGAAAGAGATGTTCTTATTCATGACCTGTTATTAGACAACCCACCCTATAACTTTATATTTTTAACACCAGAGAATGCTACAACTTCACAGATGCAAGACATATTCTCCAAAACGGAGGAAAAGAACACACTTAAGTACATTGCAATTGACGAGTGTCACTGCATTGACATGTGGGGGTACAATTTTAGGCCCACTTATGCTAATCTTGGCAACCTGTCAAAGTTCGAGTGTCCAACAGTGGCCATGACAGGGACATGCACAGCCAGAACGGAGGAATTTATCTTGAAATCTCTCAATCTTACTGATGCAACAGTTGTTAGAAAGTCTTGTGACAGAGTCAACATTTCTCTTTTTGTGAAAATTATAAGATTTGATGGAAAGGATCGAGTTGCTGCCTTAATTCTAGAGGAGTATAACAGTCAATGTGGAATTGCGCACTGTTTGCAGCGGGGTGATGCAACAGACATGGCATATTTGCTACAGACCAAGGGTGTCAATGCCCCTTACTACCATGCTGCACTTGATCCTTACAGAAAGAAAGAGAACTTTCAAGCTTGGCAAGAAGGAAGAGCCACTGTTAATAATGGTAATAGGACTGAGTGGAGTCCAATTCGGTCTGTAATCATACGAGTGATTAACAAAATCGGACGACCGCGTAGCGGGAGTCCGATTTGTCTAATCACGAGTATGATTACAGAC
>Ga0126336_10002154_pt1 | contig 11038 bp, 8 predicted proteins | sample SidCmetagenome_FD_92530 | JGI IMG/M metagenome (GOLD analysis project Ga0126336, IMG submission 92530) | Coral microbial communities from El Islote,Puerto Morelos, Mexico - Siderastrea C C metagenome | ecosystem: Host-associated > Invertebrates > Cnidaria > Coral | place: El Islote,Puerto...
AGGCGAACTTGCCCCCCCCCCCCCCCCCCACTGACAAAAAAAAATTGACCCACTCCAAAATTTTTTCGCACCCCCACGAGGTGGGGGGGGGACCCCCTAAAAAAAAAAAAAAAAGGGGGGAAAGGGCGGGGGGTGCGCCGCGAACAAGGTTGTGGGTGGAAGGGGGAGGGTGGGTGGGTTGGTGGGGGGGGGGGGGGGGGGGGGGGGGGGGGGGGCAAGTTCGCCTATTTGGGTAGCAAAAACGTGTGCATTGTGTATGGACCGATTCATCAGAGTAAACGAGAGACAAGCGAGAAAGCATGTGTCAATTTTTTTTTGTTTTCGTTGGAATCAGTAGCTTGGCAATGGCAAACGTGAAATCGTCAGGTCTACGCGCCGTTCCACATTGGGCAACTTTCTGGTTGAAATGCATAGTTCTGGTTGGTCTGTAAGTCGGTAGAATATGTATCACGTTTAAGTTTCACAGCCTTGAACCAGACTGATGTCCTGTGTACATGCATACAATAAATGTATAACCTGTTCTAAGTGCTTGCCTCACAAGGCAGGCCTGACGAACTTAGGAATTGGAAATTTAACTCCAAGTACTGTTGGTGAATGCTGGCAGAGCTCTGGTACAAATTCATAAATGCAGTTGAGAATTTAAAACGACAGTTACTAGTAACCTCCGCTAAAAAGAGCTGCTAAACTGTGCGATTTGCGAAGTGTCCTACCATCAGTTAGGGCTTTGAGGTGCGCATGGTAGAATACTCCTTCGCCGCCCACTTCATGTGCACGTGGGAGGCCAACTAATGTTTTAATTATAAAAAGGAAACAACTGTGCAAACAAATCGTAAACTGGATAAGATCAAACCTTGCCTGTCCATGCCATTCATTATCACCGTGAAAACTTTCTTTCCTGATATCACATAAAAAAATGACCTTTTGCTTAAACACACATACAATTTTGGCCTTCTGCCGATTGACCCCAAACTATAAAACAATGCTTAAATCTAGTAAATAACTAGGGCTTCACTATATTTAAGACAACAAAAGACGAGAAAACATTTAAAAATTTTATTACAATGTTGCTTTAAAAAATGGTACTTTTGACAAAGAAATTGATAGGGCACGTAGGCAAGTAAGCTTACGATACCACGCAATTCTAGTTTATGATAAGCTATACTACTGTTACATTTATAGATACTAAGGTTGAGTAAAAAACATGACATATTCATGGGTTTCAATTTTCCATCAGTCACCCGACCGTTCAACATTGTTGAATTCCGCCGGTTAACTCTTTAAGCCCCAACAGTGATCAGCATAAACTTTCACCTCATCATATTAGTACATTATAACACATACAGGTCATGACAATCAAGGAATTGATCACCAGAAATAAATCGTCTTGTTTAAACAAGTTCTCCCAACTTGTCCCTAACAAAATGTATAGAGAAAAGTAAGGGGGATTTGTGTAATGATGTTTTCGAATGATGTTGAATGGTGCCTGTTCTAGGCGTTCAGATAGTGCTGCACGAAAGAAAAATAGTGAGAGCAGAAAAAGAAATAAAACAAGAAAAGACTGGGGAAAGAGCGCCTCTCTCCCAAGTCTCTACTCATTTTTTCTCCGCTCTCAATATTTTTCATTCGCGCGCCACTATCTGAACGCCTGGAACAAGCAACAGTGCAGTTTGATTGCCATCAAAGGATGATATCAAATCCGTTTGATCGACGCCTAAATTTCACAGCTGACCGTGCCACTAACCGTTAAAATTACCCTTAGTTGTCGTTTGATGGTAACTGTTCCTTTAGTTAGCACTTGACGCTTAAATCCCCGTTGAAACCGTCGCGCTAAAAGCCAGCACCTAATTCCCAGGATCTTTCCTTTTTCTCTCCCAGAGGAGAGGTAAAAAACCCTGGGAAGGAAGTTTTTTGAAACCATTTCTTGGCTGATGATACTAACACCCGGCTTACTATCATCAGCTTGAGAAACTTTTTTTTTCTTTTTGAAAATTATGAAATATCAAACGACAATAATATAGAGAGAACTGCGGCAGGGATAAGCAGCGACTCCTACGCGTTCAATTAAATGGACTTTTAACTATTTTCCTAAATTAAAATTATAAATGCCGGTTTGTTTTCAACACATGTTCTGCGGCGGCTAGGAAAAAAACCTCTAGTACGTTTGACACATTTCGCTTATGGAAGGCGAAAAGGTCTTTTTCAACCACACGCCGTGCTCTCCGCAAAAGGACGCCTGAGCAACAAGCTTAGAAATCCAAACGATTTCCATAGTCACACTTCCCAGTTTCGATTCTGCAGGTTTGTTACCGGTACGCAATGAACATAGAATGTGTTCCCGGTTGCTCAGTCGTTCTTTAGCGAGGTAGCAAGTTATAAACTAAGAATACTGCAGATAGTACGTGTTTTGTTCTCCAAGAATATTAACATTTTTTACGACACTTGTGTCCCCTACAGCGCTTCATGAAGGTTACAAAGTATCTATAAAGGGTGCCATGTGATATAACGCTTGAATCAGCCCAAGCGTAAACTAAACATGATATTCCATACTGATTTTAACCCTACTATAACTAGGAGAGGGTTGGGGGGGGGTGGGCAAGCACTGTTCTCGTCAGCCCCCGTTTTGCTTGCGCTTTACGCTTATCCCAGACTCTTTTTCGCAATGCCCCGCTCTCTCCGTTTAAAAAGAGAAGAGCCTGTGATTGAGACAGTTTCTACAGTCGTCCTCGAGAGAAAGGGACGTTTTTACCTGCATAATAATTAACAATTAGATTATGAGCTCGAGATTTCTATCGCGTGATAGTTGATGAGGCCGAAGGCCGAATCAACTATCACTCATAGCATCGAGAGCGAATAATCTAATTGTTTTAGTATAAATCTACTAGACGTTCAAAACTTAACAGCAGACACTACATGTTTTTATTGCAAAATGATATAAATAGGTCACACCGCGCGCGGTAAACACTCTACTCACTATCTACAACAGAATAGGTAGTGAGTAGCGTAGCCAATCAGAGAACAGCATTAGTGATAGAACGCTAGTAGATTTATACTAACATTCCTTATTTAACAATTATTCGCCGAAGGCGAAGTGAATATTGGGGAAGAAACCCGAGTCGAATTCGGGGGAATTATTCCACAATATTCGCTCAGCCTGAGGGGATTATTAGAGCAAATGTATCTTCTTTTTTCTTTCCTCTAGAAACATCAAATATCGCGCGGTGGCTATTTTAAAAATATGCTTCAGTAGTATAATCGCCTCGCGCGGGGTGTTTATAGCAAGATATGACGTAATCCTCGACCAATCAGTACTCGTGCTTCTCTATAATCACCTGAGCAATTATACTAATAAAACGATAATTCAGCAGCAAGGTGGATAATATTGCTTGGTATTCTAACGAAGTCCGTTCTTTTTTTAATTAAAACTCGCAAAAATAAAACCTAATTCTCCAATCATATTACACAGCAGTCCGCTGAATTTCCTCCCTTTGTCGCAGGTAGTGTGTACTTGTGCAACGTTTTTAATTTTAGTTTTGAATAAATGTTAATTCTGTGAACGGTTTTTGTTATCAAAATAGGCTTAAAAAGAACAAAGACACAACCATAATGTGAACAAGCATTTTGCTTTGTATTCCCTTACATTCGGTACCCTGGCTTGACATGGCTACCACAGGGCATTTTGTTTCCTTTAACAGCTTCTTATAATACTCACCCCAGAATGCCATACGAGTTGGGTAGTAGTTAGTCGCCATTACAGGCTTTTCTTGAATGCGAAGGTACGCCCTGTGACTCGAATCAAACACCCCCCATAATGCACCGCTTACAGGCTCAGGTGTCGGGTTACCATATTTGGCGAAGTTCGTGAATAGGGTAATGATCGTGTCGCTCACGTTTCGGTCTGTTTCGTCGTAGTTTTGGAGAACTGTGAGGTTCATCAGCGGGAAGCCGAATTGATAAGGTGTGTCGTCCTTGTGTCTCACGCCTAACCACTGCGCTGCCGGGTTAAGTTTGGATCGGTACGCAAACTCGTACAGATACGCGGGGCTCTGTACACTCTGGGATAGCAAACTCACGTGTGTGGGCTCAGCCACGCAAGAGTCAGTGACCGCATCCGAGAAACCACGCTTGAACTTGTACAAATCGCGCTCGTAGGGCCACGGAGTGTACATAAACACAACAGCGTCCAGTAGAGAGTTCGGTACTTTTGTTTCCGGTGTCCACCTCTGACCGTAATTGGTTAGAACATAAGTGAGGGCGAAATTGACGTTTGTACGAAACGTCTCAGGCGTAACGTCATCGATATAAGTTGGAAAGAAGTAGGCTCCTTCTTGACTTGTGAATCCGGCCATGAGGGTCACCTGATTGAATTTTCCGGATTTTCTGAGGTTCTCCGGTGTATCTGGGAGAAAATCACCATCCACTACGGGCCTCCACAGATTCGGTCGACCAGACAGCAATTTATGAGCTTCAACTGAACGAAGACACTCTATAATTTCAGTGTTCTCATCTGTGCGACATCCAAGCGAGGAAGCCAGTTCGTTCGTGTGGGCTACTGCTGTTGTATTGGAACCAATTCCGTAAGGCGAGAGCTCAACACCGCTGATGGCAATAGCACGGTGAAAAAGGCCCTTGGATCGCGGGGACAGCACATGGAGTCCTACACTGGACCCCCCTGCACTCTCACCAAATATGGTAACCTTTGACGGGTCGCCTCCAAAGTCTCTGATGTTCTCTTGAACCCACTTCAGAGCCTCAATCTGATCCAGCATCCCATAATTTCCGGGAGCCACAGAGTCCCCAGTTGTAACAAATCCAAAAGGACCCAGACGGTACTGTATAGTAACCAGCACAACACCCCATAGGGGGATCACATCCCCGGGGGATATGACGGGAGTACCAACCTCGTACCCTCCCCCGTGGATGTACACCATGACCGGGTACGGATCCCATGGAGAACTGCTGTTCCGAGCGGGGCTGTACACGTTCAGGTACAAACAATCCTCGCTATCTGGGTGAGAAAAATTCGGCCAGAAAAGAATGTTGTAATCAGCAGGTTGTGTGCAGATGCTCCTAAAATATGTAGCGTTATAAACGGTGGGTTTCCACGAGGGAACTCGCTGCGGTGGTTCAAAACGTAGCTCTCCGGTTGGCGGCGCTGCATAAGGGATCCCAAGAAATTTGTTCACGGCTCTTATGGGTTTGTTGATGTCCGGAAAGCGGCGGATTACTCCTTGTATCGATCCGTATCTCGTCTCCACGACAGCTTTGTCATCTGAAGATTGGACGAAATTACCCTCGATGCTTGTAAACACGAGGGAAGCTGCCATCAAATACATGCATTGAAAAGCCATCATCGACCACTGCAATTCAGCTATTTTGCAGAAATTTAAGGAAAGGAAATTGTCCAGTTTCTTCGATCCTCACCTCGAAGGATTTCTGCAAGAACTGTTGAAAGACAACTTTATGAATTGACGTTGGCAAACAAAATCTGGACCAAATACAACGGTCTCTCAAAGGTCTCCGCTGTGTAAAATTATCAGAAAAAATGTATGTTTGAGTTATAAGCCCCTAATGGGTGGAGTAAATATGTCAACCCAGATCAGATCAAAAAAGTGGAAACATGGAAGAAATAAAACTTACCTATTTCATGCATAAGCTACAGCTGGTTTCCCTAAAAGGCGATCGCAATTAAAGCTGGCAAAAGGAAAGCGCTCTGTGTTTTAAACTACCGATTGTCAGTCCGTTCCAACTGGAAAATCTTGAACAAACGCAAATATGCGTATTATCGGATCTTTATGAAAAGCAAATATAAAAACAAAAAACCTAAGAACAAAAATAAAGCATCTAAATATTTGGAAGACGATCAAACATTTCGTCATGTGTATGCAAAGGCTTAAAGGGTCATTTAAATGCCAGGAGTTCAGACGTCAACATCGAATCAGGACAATTTTGTACCCAGACTTTTCGGTTCCAAATGCAAATTTGATTCAAGTAATGTTTTCCAGAACGGATTTTTGCTTTTAGCAGAAGAAGACAATCAACATTTTTGTAGCTAATTTCGGAAGCACTTGATGAAGTTTCATATCTTTTCATCAGCCAGAAAATTAATATATTACAGCCGAATGAGGACGAAAGCATCACGGACAACAATGATTACAATGGAATCGTGCTTCGATCTTCAAGATAACGGACGAGAAGGAAAGAAAGTTCATTTCCTGACACGAGTGACTCATTTGGCAGAATTGTCAGTTTTTCTTAATTACTTAATAATAATCATCGCAAAAGTCAACAACCTTTTCCGCACCCATAAAGAGCTTAGTAAACCAAGTGTTAAAGCAAACATTTCTTTAAAACTGATTGACATTTTCTGTCCCTTTAAAGAGTAAGTTAAAGCTCTTAAAGAGTTAATTTCTTTTTTTATTTGTTAATTATCCCCTTAAAAAATCTACTTTTTGTCAACTGTGTTGAGTTTTATACGGGGCAAAAAAGAAATTCGGTTCTCTAATCAAGTTAGCTGTGGAATTATAAAACCGTGCCAAACTGGCGTTCTTCATAAAATGGAGCAATACGAAACAGTAGCAATTTTTAGCTTTTGCACGCTTCACACTGAGTTAAAAATAATCGCAACAGATTTTCCTGTATTCAATATCAAGCGAGCATGTATACTTTAAATCAAATAACTTAAAACAACTCACGAACTTCATATCTTTCTTGTGACGAATTTTATTTCTTGAACAACAATACGTTCCCTGGTCTATAAACTGAAAACAGGGAGAAATTAATTTCACAGCACACAGGTGTGTCAAACAGTTTCTGGGAACCGAATCACAATATTTACTTTTAAAAATCCCAGCATGCATTTAGATTAAAGTCACGACGTACTTTGTCCATGCAAGTGTTTATTTTCGTTGTACTTTATTTTGCTTAGAATTCTGGAAGAATCCGCATATATTATCGCTTTTTCCCGAGGCAAAATTTCAAGTCTGTCCATATGCTGCCAGATTAAGCTGATGACCAAGATAAGAGTAATCATAAATTTCCAATACAATTCATCATTTGGCGTCAACATGGCTTTCCGGCCTTGCATTCGTACAAAGGCTCAGCTACAAATGTGCTTTCCAATATTCATCAACAGAAATATTTGATCCTTCGAGATAACAAAATCATTTAACAAAAAGTCAAAGACTTTTATGAATACTTAATGCTTATAGTTACGTTTTCTTGTGAATAATTTGCACAGACAGTATCATATACCGAGTTTTATTTTTGTTTTGCACAAAGATGTCAGCGATAACCTCTAATGCGTTGTACTTCTGTCAACGTAAAATGACTCAGCCGCAAGCGATCAGCCCGTAAACACTGGAAAGGCTAAACAGTAATTAAAGAGTCTTCAAATGTCTGTTCGTTCAAAACATAGTTCATCAATTATGCTATAGATGTATTAAGAGAGGAGTGTGTATGATCGCTGGCTTTTCATACGCTGCGCATCTATAAACCGATGAAGATACATGTTGAGTAAAAGAGAGACTTAATACAGAAAAGAGGTTCTGATGTTACGGACATTTTACTAAAAGCCGTCTTTTAAGATTTGTTTGGGAGCGAAATATTAAGTGGAAAGTGCAGCTGCACAAGCTGACGTCCAGTGTATCAGGTGTATAATTTTCTCATAAACTGAATCAACTGATTTATTGCACAATTACTGTCATGTTGACAAAACGGAGGCACGCTTTTAAGCTCTGTCGCCTTTACGAAGGATTTTTGTTTTGCAAAACTCGCACAGCACCACAAGAAAGCACAGCTGCTCAGCAGTCTATATTTGCATCGTTAAACCTTAGGATTTCACTGATCCGCAAACTCGAAAATTAGAACTACTTTGCACATGGGTTACACGAGCTGTGAATAACTTTGGGAGCACCTACGTGAACCTTATCGCCTAAAATATTTGACGATTTTCTTTGTTCTCCTTACCTATCTCCCTGACAATGCGGTGATGTTGTAGGGAGAAATAAGGCGTTCGTCACCATTGGAAATGTAAAGACAAACATTGTTAGTTGCCTTTTCGATACAGTGCAAATGTTTCTATGAGTAATCTGTTTCCCACTTTTTGGGGGAATTTAGATTTAAGCGAGCCAAGTTGAATATTAATCTTCAATTATACCCACAGATAAATTATAACTCCGACATTATTGTACACGAGTCCTGCGACGAGTGAGTCAGTTTATTTTAGTCATTTCTCTGAGCAGGTGTGAATTTTGCACTTTTAAAAATCATATTTAAACTTGATTTAAAGCATTCGTACGTACCACGGTCTCTCGACCACGTAACTCTCGCGGACTGCGTCTGCGAATTGGCGTTTTATGTTACAGATGTCACGATCTGCGTCGTGTTGCTGTGTGGCCGCGGCCGCTAGCCCGGCTCTGCGGAGACCACCCCACAGATTTCAAGTGAATAGTTCAGCCCAATCCCGATTTCGAAATTTGTACGCCCTGTACTATAAATACTTCTATAATCCTCATCCCGAAATCGACAAATTTGCGGAATCTTTAATAAAAGCGCCTTAGCGGATAACTCAAGGGGTATCAGCAAAGTATTATGCTACAAATCTACCCAAGAATTTCCTTAATCAAAGCTTTCTACGACATGAAATACTCCGGATAAACAAAACCGCACGAAAGGTTACTTCCACAGGTTGAGAACTAAAAACACTTTAATATTTTCATGGCATGAGCGTTGAACATGTTGAAACTTTAGTCTTCTTAAAGATTTTGTTCCTTTGGTGGAGTTGGTCGAGAGGTAGTTTTCTGGCGGCTATTGAAGCAATTAAAAAGGAAGAAGAAGAAGAAGAAGAAGAAGAAGAAGAAGAAGAAGAAGAAGAAGGAGAAGAGAGCCTTTGAGCGAGGGATTTTTCACACTCAATTTCAGACAAAAAGATACTTACCGTTGTATACCCTATTTGAGCTGAGGCCAGCAGTAAACAAGGTCTGCGTGATATTTCAGTTTCAGAACAAAAGTTTAGTTTCAAAAGTTATACGTTTGGGCTGTTTCAGACCAAAGCGGCGAAAGACAATACTCAAAAAACGATACCTGTCGGTGTATACCTAAGTATGCTATATCCTGGTTATATGGGATACATGCATGTATAATGGTAAAATAACATGGTTAGAAAGCAAAAAGTTCAAAAAAAGTTCCACGTGCTTAAAGTTCAGAATCAATATGAAGTACAATCTCGGAAACACTTTCATTTTTTTTGGAAAACGTATATTTTAGATTAGAGTGACGTTTTTGTAACAAGGGCCCGGCTGGAAATAGTTCAACTTCAAGTGTCTGTAACTATTTTCTCCTTCGAACTGTCTAAGACGAAAGTTTCGTCCTGAGACAGTCAAGTAAACAGTCAAGGAGTCAGTGCTAGTCAATAGACGTTTGTCAAGATAAAAAAGAACCCTGTTCACTACATCAAAAAAATTCTTTTTCACACTTAATTGCGGAAGTTGAAAATCTAGCAAGGAGAATCAAGTAGAGCCCATCTCTTCCCAAACGCACCATTCTGAAGTGAAGGTCTCACTGCATATATTCACGCTAAAAATTGACCTCGGAAGTTGATAAATCCACATTTCTAGATTAGTGTCCTATAACGGAAATTCCTGATATTGGATCAAAGCGATTATTTACCGTACTATCTAATAACAACAGTATATCATCGTACGAACGTCGATTTTGCGAGGAAGTCTTTAATAGCACAGTTTGCGTCCATGTTCAAAATAGTAAAACAAATGTTATTTGACGGCTACGGACTAAGTGACAGCAATCTTAACCCGGTTTCTGTAGCATGCAGTTACTAGGAGTATTACTTCCCCCCCTGGATGGATACTAGTCCATGGGAGGGTTACCCCAGGGGCCGATCCAGGATTTTTTGAAAGGGGGGGTAAATACGACGGGGGTAGCCTAGGAGATTCTGAACTCTGGCGGTAAATTTTCCCAGTAAGGTTTGAAATGGTCTGCCTGCAGACTTTTCCTTTTACGAGACGTCTGCAGGCAGGTTAAGTCTGAAAGAGCAGATTGCAAATTACGGAAACTTTTTCAGATAGGCTTAATGCACGCTCAAAAGGGGCAAAAGGTAGAAGTGAAACAGCTGTTTTATTATTGTTATGATTAATAAGAGAAAGAAAAATTTGAGCTGGTCAAAGGGTGGGTTGGAACACCCTCAACCCCACTCCTGGATCCGCCTCTATACCCCCAGCATCTTGGTAGGATTTTCTGAAATCTATACGCATGACCGCAGTTGTTCAAAGGCTGGATAACTTTATCCACTGGGTAAATTGCTAACCAGCGGATAAAATGCACCCCAACCAATACATTTCTTCTGCTGGATATTAATTTATGTAACGGATAAAGTTATCCGACCTTTGTACAACTGGGGCCTGGGTGGAAAGAGACAATGCGGAGTAAAGTTTGTTGTCTAATTAATTAAAAATACGGTGCAAAGAACATCCATGAACTGACCACCCACCCCTCCCCCCGATCTTCCGATCCGCGATAATCCAACGCGTTAACTACTATCCCATCACTGCGTCTCCACCGACTTATTTATCCACAATTCATCAGATTCATAAAATCAAAAGCTGGAGCCCCAGTTACGTGAGATGAGGTTGATCTGGAATTAAAAGGGTCACGAAGTAACTTCCTTTTGAGCTGAACAAACTCTACCGCGAGAAAATATAGTGCAAGTCTATTAATAACAATCGTCTTTCATCGCCACACGAATAGTGTTTAATACCCTACCACTGATTTTTTTTTATGCATACCCAAAAAATAGTCATTTTTTAATCGCATGACTTGCTTTAATGGAACAAAATTCCGGATTTGCTGCACCAAAATAGGAGGGGGGAGGGGGAGGGGGCAGGGGAGGGGAGGGGGAGGGAGAGAGGAGGTAATATAACGTAATCCTCTGTATGCGTTCTGTGCGTTGCGTTCACAATGAGTAGGACTTTGTTAGTCTTTTTGATCTAAAATAAGGCATGGCTTTTTACCATTTTGGTCTGAT
>Ga0126336_10002155_pt1 | contig 11034 bp, 2 predicted proteins | sample SidCmetagenome_FD_92530 | JGI IMG/M metagenome (GOLD analysis project Ga0126336, IMG submission 92530) | Coral microbial communities from El Islote,Puerto Morelos, Mexico - Siderastrea C C metagenome | ecosystem: Host-associated > Invertebrates > Cnidaria > Coral | place: El Islote,Puerto...
ACGAAGCCATCGCCCTGGCCACCAGGAACTCGATCGAGGATCTGGTAAAGGTACATGTAATTCATTAATTCCTCTAGCTAATCTGTCTAAACACAAATTTTTGGAATAAGGCAACTGTTTATAGCCCATTCTTAATAGTCTGGATAGTACGTGTGTGATCGGCACGCGATTGTTATTTGATGCTTGTTAACGCGCCTGTTGTTTTTATTTAAGGGATGGACCATTTTGTTTTATTTTTATTTTTTTTGGAAGTGGGGGGTGGGGGCAAATACGAAAAAAAATTCCTGCACAACTTTTACAGAAGAAATATAAATCGTGCATAGCGGCACAAAGCAAAAAAAAAATTGCAAATTAGTCCCGAAAAGATATTCATGCAGAAAAAAAAATTTTACTTTATTTTTAATTATTAACTAATTAGTAAAATATTAAGTTCATTTCAAGTCAATAAAAGTCAGTCCAAAGTTTAGGCCAGAGTCCAGTTCAGAGTCCAGTCCAGCATTTCTATCTGCCCGAAACAAGCGCACGGAAGTTATTAGACTGGCTCAGAGCAATTCTTTTGGTGTGAAATCCTATCTAAGGGCAATTAAATAACCGCAATTAAGGGCAGTCACCCAAATTGTTTACACGTCAAAAGCTGTTTATAAGAGACATAAAAGAGAAAAAATGGATATCAGCGAAATTTATTAAAAAGATTTGAACATCAATAAAAGGCTTCTTTTTCATGATTTCACCGTTTTCCCTCTGTTTTGCTTAAAACGTCTTTGTGAGTAACACGTGTCGATATTCAGCTAAGTAAGTGACTGTAATAACTGAGGTGTATGTTACGTGCCTCGAATGTGGAGAACGCCCAAATGAACTCTCAAAATTGGAACGTTGCCCAACTTCGTCAGCTAGGCCGGCTAAGGAAGTTGAAATTGGAAACACAAACCCTCAAGTTTTATTTTGCCAAATATTGAAAAACAAAGAGGAGCACAGAAAAAGATTTTGTTTGAATGGTCACCACTGTTGCATTTCTTCGGCGCACTCTAAACCACCTTGTACAGCATCATGAACAGTAGGACAGGAGAGTACTGCTCAGTAGCTTTAGTGGTTACACAGGATTTCATCCGGAGACTCAGAAACTAGAACCATGTTGTGCAGCATAATAAAATCAATAAACAGGAAGAGAGGAAATTACTGCCCCATGGTCCTCAGTAGCTTTCATCTGAATGGTCGCACGTAAGGATTTCATTTACAGACTCAAAACATAGAGCCATCTTAAAATTAACAACACCACAGCAAAGTACTGCCCAGTAGCTTTTATTTCAAAACTTCAGTTTAACCGCAGACTCTAAAGTAAGAATTAGAGGATATTTGTAAACATATGAGCCGTGATTTGGCGCGTCCTGGAATGAAGTGGTGAACCACAACGATGTTGTAGCACAGGTACTGAATAGAAAAAACCAGTTAACTTAACGTTGTAAGTGTTATGTTTCTTGTAGAGAAGGTATGGATAGTTTCAGCTTTTTGTTACTTTACGACTTTGACCAATGTTCGGCTAACCAGCTACTACCGACGAAATTTGGGAGATTTTTTCAGTATTGGACGATTGAGGTCAATCGTGAAAAATTATTGGACGATTGACATCACGCAACAACGGCTTTGGTACTGAAAAGCTTGAAAGCGCGAAAATGGCTGACAGCACGTTTGAGGAAAAAAATTTCTGAATTTTGAAGAAAAAATAGCTGAATTTTTATTGGATGATAAAGATAGTAAAACACAGGGATAGCCACGAAAAAAAGTCGTTTGATTTTTGAAGCGTTACAATTTACAGCGAAAATTATTGTGTTACAGAACACAATAAAGTGCATTTTGTCTTTTTTTAGAGCTCGGGAAATATTTTGAGTGAATAATAACACAATTATTGTATTCGGGTTTCGTATAATATGAAGATTTATGCACTTCTCTGAGGGTGTTAACCGCCTCAGCCTAACACCCTCAGAAATCTGCATAATTGTTAATTGTTAATTTCCGTACTCCTAGAGGAAAATTAAGACTAAATTAGTTTTGGATAAACAACTTGTTGGAAAAAAAGGAATCTTATGTAATTCGTCGTTCTAACATCTTATGAATAGGAACCAAGTGGAGGCACCCATGGCTAACATATGCGTGTGCCAACAGAAAGAACGGACAGAAAGAACGGCAAAATTACTGCGGACGTAAATACGGCAAAAGACTTAATATAGATTTATTCAGCACGGTTTCCAGCGTCTTCAAATAATTATATAAAACCGATACACACAGTATTGCCATGGTCAAACGTGTTTGTGCATTGCACTTGGCATGGAGGATGGTTCGAATACTGGATGCACCCAGTTGGGACACTTGCTGCTCTCTCCTGTAATATTGTTTACTTGATTTGATGACACGCCTGCAAACTGGCTAAGCTAAATGCTCGTACAGCTTATTACTCCTCTGATAAATTGGCGTCTTCAAGCGTGAGTTTGTACGTACCGAGAACACCAACGGTAAAAACTGAGCAAGTGTACTTTAATAGCTCATCGAGCACTTGCTTTGGTGGTAATTTAATTATGTATTTCAAGTTAACAAAGTGAACAGATTGATATATGATATTTTATAAAGCATGGCCAGGAGTGTTCCTAAAGTTTTAAAGTTAAAGTGTGATGAAAAAAGTTACGGCTAAAAACTGACTGAAATTCTATCAGAATACCAATGTTTGATCTCTGAGTTGTCCCTCACGAACTGAACTGTAATCATCTTCCATCATTGCAATCCTGCACTTTATTCCCAAACAGCTTGTTCAGTTTTGCTCAACAGAAACTTTTCATCCAATTTTATTGAAAGTTTGGTAACATTTAGGAAAATATACATGTATGAAAATTAGGTGAGACAAATTTAGATATTTTGGCAGGACACTATCCTATTAACAATTGTCAACACAACAGTCGATGGTTTTAACAGTTCTTAATAATTCTGTATTTTTTTATAAGATGATATGATATATCTTTTCCTGCTCAGTAAGGGCTGAAATATTCTTCTTCCATTATGCTAGAAAACTTCACATATCAGCCTAACTTACCACTAGCTGAACTTGATATGTATCCATCTTTCTTATGATATTGGTCCGCGATTTTCAACTTCTGAAGCTGCAAGTATTCCATACACCAGAATGTCTTTGTGAAATTAAGTTAAATGCCGTTTCTTTTAAATTGCAACAAGGTAAGAAAAATTTACAGGGAAGTTCCCTTTTCATGATTATAATAGAGGCCTTAAGGTCAAGCAGTTTTCCTCAAGCAGGAAGTTATACCGCGCTAAAACGAAATCCCACTTAGATTTTCATTAAGACAAACAGGAGAAATCTTGTTTCGCAGTTGTGATGACGTTACATTTTTTGCTAACTCAGAGGCTAGAACAATCCAAATTCACGCCGAGTTTCCAACTCTTCCGCACATTTCATTGATTTGTCAGTGTGACACGTGACGCACTGTGGTAACAAAAATAACTTTTGTTATATCTGTATAGAGTTCTATTTCAGAAAATAATTACAGGTATAAATCGAGGATTTTGGCCAATCGCAAGGTCCGTTTTCTATGGGTCGATTTCTAATTTCTAACTCTGGAGTAAATGTATATCGATGATTTAGTGCAGACAATCAGTGTGCAGTTTTATCCAAAATATTTCGCTCTGTCGGTTCGAATATCAAGTAACATAAGGTTTGCTGATTTTCCTGTTCTAAATGGAAAATTTTAATTTTTAATCGCCGAAATAAAAGAATACGTCTTAAAGTCGTCGGCAAAACAACACAAAACAAATGGTAACAAAATTGTCACTACAAAAATGCAATTTGAAGGACTCGAAACCACTTTTTTTTCAAAGATTTAACAAACGGACCAAAACTTGTTTAAAATAGTAAGATTCTTACATTACTACTTTTTTTAAAAATTGTCTTGCTTATTTGGAAATTTATGGAGCCTAGCACGTGCCTAAATATTAAGTTATTCAACAAAACATGCGGCGATATAAACCAAGTAAATGCGTGTAGAATGCGGACTGACCACTGCTGATTTTAACAGATTTGTTTCCAGAAGAGTCGAATAATCATGACCATGCGTGCCCTTAAAAATGCAAAACAGGATGCGAAACTAAAGTAAATTTGCATACGGCACGCCCTCTAATAGGGTTATTTTGGAAACAGAATCCTGTTCTATTGTTAACGTAAAACGCAATAGGGTAGGTAGGGTAGGTAGGTAGGGTAGGTAGGTAAGTAGGTAGGTAGGTAGGTAGGTAGGTAGGTAGGTAGGTAGGTAGGTACGTTAGCTAGCTAGGTAGGTAGGCAGGTAGGGTAGGTAGATAGGTAGGTAGGTAGGTAGGTAGGTAGGTAGGTAGGTAGGTAGGTAGGTAGGTAGGTAGGTAGGAAAGGACGCACATGAGCCAAAGGACCCAAAGAGGCCCACACGGCCCAGCTTATCCCAGTTTTTGGAGCATGAAGCATCTGAGAGTATTGCTACTTCTCACTGGATGGGATGCTAGTTCATCGCAGGGTTACCCTTAGCAGTATGTGTCGCCGGTACCCATTTTATACACCTGGGTGAAGCATGAGAAGAGAGACAATGTGGGGCAAAGTTTCTTGTCTAGGGAAAGAACACGATGGCAGGGACTGGGCGTCGGACCACCAACCTTCAGATCGGAAGTCCAACGCGCTAACCACTACACCACTACGCCGCCGCGTAGTACATACCAGAAATACATACCAGAACTTGGTATGTAAGAGGAGGTCACGAAAGAATGTTCTACGTGGGTATGTCCCACAAAAGCTTCTTGTCAGGTAAATCCCTTACGTGGACACGAGTGTAACAACGGGAACACAAATGTTTCCGTTGCAACTTTTCGGACTGACCATTGTTGATCTTAACTGATTTGTTTTTAGAAGATTGAGATAATCTTGATCATGCATGTCCTTAGAAATTTAAAACAGGATGCGAAACTAGATTAAAGTAAATTTGCATACGGCACGCCCTCTGATAGGGCTATTTTGGAAACAAAATCCTGTTCTTGATACAAAGTTAAATTTTTTGGGGACAGTGGAATGAATTTGCAGCAAATAAATCTACACTAGGAGATTAGAAAAGAGAGAAAAAGTTTCTAGCGAAGTAAATGGAGGAAACATCACATACCAGGCACGCTTAACTTTAATATTAAATTTTGTTGTCGACAATTTTTGCTTGTTCCTTGCCCCCTAACGACTCTGTTTTATGGACGAAGGTATGGGGAACACACACAAAAAATGTAGTCCATGCACGCTTTCTAGTATTGCATAGCTATGTATATCTTTCACGTTTGAGAAGAAAAAATTTGTTTACAAGCCGTAGAGTAATTTTGAAAACCATTTCCTACATCAGTGTCCGACTCGAGCATCTCTGATTCAGAAAGGTTCTGATGTTTTGGCTTCTCACGGAAATACTGCATTTCGCAATATTAAATGCCCCATTTTAAGTGTAGAGAAATTAATCAGTCAGAGTCTAAGTACTGGCTCATTTCTTAGACCGGTGCGATGTTTAATTAGCTGGGATATACTCTGCCTTTATCGACTTACCATAACATTCGTTCCTGCTACCCTCATGAGTTTTGAGTTTTGCTGTTTGACTTTTTTTTATTGCTTGCGAATTTATGTTCAATCTCTTGTAGGTATTTATCATTCAATGTCCCAGTCACTTAGGTTTTCGTACCATTATATACGTTGTACTAGTCAAAGAAGGTCCGTTAGTTTATGATCATCACTCTTTATATCAATAAACTATTTTCCATCCGATTAGCACTCTGAAGTTCATAAATGTTTCGTTTCAAAAGTAAACACAAGTGAACTAAACGGAGAACGAGAAAATTAGATTTCAGTTGACTATAATCGGCTTTTTACCTTCCACTGACGATCGTTTATGTTCATGGACATTTTTGGAATCATTTGACGACTCATTTTCATTTTCTTCACTGCAATTTCATCGTGCAGCAATTTTTGCGTGACTCTTCAGAATTGTCGGGGTTTTACTGGCAATTGATAAAAAAGTTTACTTAATCGTGTTTGTTTCCGAAATTCACTCTATTTCCATCTACATAATCATGCAACATCAAACCGTTGTTTTTTAAGAGTCGTCGAACCGGAAACATGCACGCAGGAAGTAAGTAGCGCCGGATCTAAGTAGCGCTTCCGATTGGTTGACACAAAATTCCCTCGCGTTTCAACCCATTAGAAACACTACCTAGATCTTGGTAGTGACGCGTCATCAGTATGGAATTTCTGCGCTCGTTACTCAGACGTCGTTTTGCGAGGGCTCAAGTGGCGACCTCGCGAAACGTCGGCTGTTTTCTCAGGCTGCTACAGAACACGAATTAAACTGAAGTAAAATCTATGAAGATGATAGTTGTACGGCACCCTCAAGGTTTTACAGGTTCACCGAGGGGAAATTCAATCATGCTTATGTCACTCTCTCAAGCAGTGTCTCAACTAGAGTTCGGTAGAGTTTTGGCAGTACCGATGCAACAGTTGAGGATGAAAGGCATAGGCCTTCTCTAATTGCGGGAGGGAGGGCTTCAGATGGTCGTCCGAGCAAGCGGTTTCTTCTTCTTCGTCTCAAAGAGCTTATTCAAAAGAACTATGAGCTTCTTGATCAATTACCACAGTCACCAACAACTACAGGTGAAAAAGAACCACACGCTAGTGATAGTGAAGAGGACCTGTCAATTGTGTTGATTGATGATGACGCAGAAGAAGACTACCACCACTGGCACTGACAGTGCAATTATCATAAAACTGGGCTTAGATCGAAGATTGAATGAGCAACTGCAAAATGGAATTTATTTATGTTTTTGTCTGTCATAAAATCATGACTCTGAGCAAAGCCTAATCCTAATTTTAGCTATATTGTGTATACTGGCCTTGAATATGAGACGGCATCGCCCAAGAAAGTACTTTAAAGTTTTGTACTGTACTGTAAAAATTTTGGACGCTTAAAATTTCGGAGGCTTAAAAATTTCGGACCGTTCTATTTTCGGACAATACTTTTGTCCGAAATTAAAATCGTCCGAAATTATTTGTAAGTAATGCTATTTTAATCACCGTAATCCTATACTGAAAATTTTCGACTAAATTAGTTTCGGCTAAACCAAGTGGAGGCACTCATATACTAATGTATACGTGTGCCAACACAAAGAATGGACAAAGAGAACGGCAAAACTACTGCGGAGGACTTAAATAAGGCCGAACAGAGTTTTTAGTTGCAAAAGATTAAACACAGATTTATTTCCAACGGTTTCAAACGTCTACAGCTGTATACAAAACTGTTACAGACAGTAATGTATGGTCAAACAGACTAGCACATTGCACTTTGCATGGCAGATGGTTCGAATACTAAATGCACCCAGTTGGAAAACTTGTTGCTCTTTTCTGTAATATTGATTTCTTGATTTGATGACACACCTGCAAACTTTTAGCTGAGAGAAGTTCTCCCACCTTTTATATCTCATCTGATAAATTGACGTCTTCAAGTCGTTTAATTTGTAGGTATGACATAAAATTTCCAGTGTTTGCCAAAAGGTAACGGTAAAAATGGAAAAGTGTACTTTAATAGATCACCGAGCACTTGCTTTGATGGTAATATTATGATATAACTCTCTCGATTTGACTGAATGCCCATGTTGAAAGATCATATTTTATAAAGTATGGCCAGGAGTTTTCCTAAAGTTTATAATGGGAAGAAGTAATTTCCAAAGGTGATGAAAAAAAAAATACGGCAAAAGACTGACTGAGATCTCTAAGTTGCCCCTCACGAAAACCAAATGTGATTAACTGTTATCCACTTCCATCGTTGCAATCCTGCACTCTATTCCCAAAGCTTGTTCTGTTTTGCTCAACAGAATCTTTTGATCCAATTTTATTGGATATTTGGTAAGCTGTTAGCACATTTCATTGATTTTTTGCGACGTGTGACGTACTGCGGTAACAAAAATGACTTTCCTTGTTTCGGTATAGAGTGCTATTTCGAGATTTGTCTTGCAGAAGGTAATTATAGAGCAATAAAAAACACGGATTTTTGCCAGTCACAACGCCCGTTTTGTGTGGGTTGATTTCTATTGTGCTTTGGAGTAAACGTATTTCATTGAATTAGCGCACACAATCAGGGTCCAAGATCTTATAAGCAGCGGCTCGGATATCAAGTCACACAAAGTTTTCTAACTTTTCTCTCCTAAATGGAAAGTCTGCGTTTCAGAATAAATTTTAATCGACGAGAAAGAGTATACCTTGAAGTTATCGGCAAAACAACACAAAAGCAAAATGCTCACAAAATTGTTCTCTCTGGAGGATTCAACCCGAACTTTTTTCACAAAAATTAGCAAACAAATTAACCTTTGCTAGATTGTTAAACGTGTAAAGCAATTCAAAATTCTATAATTTATGCCATTTTAATTGCAAATGTTAAAGATTTCCGGACTGACAATTGTTGATCTTAACAGGTTTGTTTTCAGAAGATTCAGATAGTTATAAATGCTCTTTAAAAAAAATGAATTCGAAACTAAAGTAATTTTGCATACGACACGCCCACAAATAGGGTTATTTTGGAAACAAAATCCTGTTTTTGTAATATGTCAAACATTGCTGACTTCCTGTGATGCAACAAGTCGCAGGTGATATATCAATTAAATCGTAAGGGTATTAGGCCTGTAATAACATAAAGAGGCTGTTTATTTTTGGGAACAACATCCGGTTTTTGTAGTAAGTAAAAAATTACTGACTTCCTGTGATGCAGCAAGTTGCAGGTGATATATGGATTGAATCGTAGGAGTATTAGGCCTGTAATAACATAAAGAGGCTGTTTATTTAGGGAAGTGGTCAAAACTATCATACAGGCTCGGGACCCACCTTTAGGGGAAGAGTTAGGGAAAGACACCATGGGTCTCTGATGGCAGGTGGAGGGGTTGGAAAAGACACCATGGGTCTCTGAGTGTAGGTGGGGAGGGGGGGGTCGGCAAAGACACCATGGTTCTCTGATGGTAGATGGGGGGGTGGGTAAGACACATGGGTCTCTGAGTGTGGGGGAGGGGGTTGGTAAGACATCATGGGTCTCTGATGATAGTGTCTTCAAGGCTTTTGGGAAGAACGAAAGTGCAACGTATTGTTTTAAAAGGTGTTGACGGGCCAATACGACTCCTGCACACTTCGTACGTCGTATTATCTAAGCCTTTATAGCTTAGCTCTACCTAGAATGAGATTTCTCTTTTCTATACGATAAGAGGGAAGGCTCCTTGAAGATTTCTTTTTAACCGTGGATGGTTTTGTTTAAGGTCCCATTTCTCTCTTTAATAGTATATGTTTGAGACCAGATAGTGCTGGGCAGTATCGCGTTACAAACGCAATATTAGAGAGGGAGGTCTCAAGCTGTGATATGTTTGGAGTAACGGTCCGCGTAAAATCTGGGCAAAAGAACAATAGGCCACTGCAATAGCGGCACTTATTTTTCAGGCGCTAATTGCTCTAATCAAATTAAATCTGAGTGATCTGATTGGCCCATACGCGAAAAGCGCTAATTTTGAACTTAAAATTCGAATGAAGGCAACTTGCAGATGAGTCAAACAACTTTATATTTCGGCTACACATTCGATGCATTCAAAATATAACATATCTAAAATTTGGAAAATTTCTATGCGCCAAAAGCGAGGAAGTGAAACTTGTATAAAATTACATCAGGCGTGAAAATTATTTAGCTCAACTTTCACAAAGGAACTGTCAAATTGGTGATCGAAAACAGCAACAAATCGCGCTCACGTAGAACGCGCTAGAGTCACGAGCAATCTCTCTGTGCTGTGCTATGAAAACTACAACAGAACAAATAAATAAAATACCTCGCTGTAATTGTCAGACTTTCACTTGCATTTATCTTACTTCACCTCTTACGTGCGATCAAGAATATGAAGGACTGAAACAGTATCCTCTACATCCGAGAGAAAATACTAAATAATCGCTGTTCGCTGTTTCTACGCCGTGATCGTGAGAAGGTCTCAAAAAATGCAGTCTCTTCTGAATATTAGTCCCCTGTAATTGCGAAAGACTATTCAGTGAACAGAAACAACCGATAGCGAAAAGGCTAAACTCTTCGTTAGGCGTAATGTTTATGTGTACTAATGCTTCTCAACGACGATTTAGCTTCGCGCGAACATGTCCTTCGAGCAATTTATTAAATACTCCTAACAACCCACACAACCTGGTATCTTAACGTCTGCAGTCGCTTGGCAGAGGAAAACAGTCATAAAATTCATTCCTCTGAAGCAGCTAGAAGAAATGCATGTTGCAGACGAGTCGATTTTGTATAACCTCTTTGTGGCACTTTCTGATAAACAAGTCTAGCCGTGTCTCTTACGTGTCAGCCAAGGTGAGATGATTCTTTCACACTAAAAATGTTTGTGCAGTCAGTTTCCTTCCTTCAAATACAAATCTTGAGGCAAACTGAAGCGACAATTGCAAGATCTTACGGGCCAAGATATTCAAATACGAGCCCATTAAAGGCCACGTAGCTCAACTCTCGGATCGCAGATCCAACATGGCGTCGCAATGCTGAATTTTGGCCGCGGGGAACAACACAGGGGAATGGGAAAACTAAGCAAAAAAATGCTGTTTTTGTCACGTTTTTCTTGTATTTTCTGGCGATTTTTTGATATCGACCAATGACAGATTCGCGGATTTAATTGAATTTAATAATTAAAAGCTAACACCTTTTAATCGATTTTGCCGAGTGCCTGCCTAGTTTTTGCGCGGACCATTAGACATCGTGTGTGCTAGCTGGATGGCACTTAGTATGGTTTTTGGGCTCAGTGTGATTGCAAGATCTCTAGAATGTTCCAGGCTGTTTTGATAAATTCCCTCTGAGACAGTTCTTTTTCCATTTGTTTATAGGAGAAATGCCGATAATTTTCGTTACTTTCTGCTAATGTAGAAATTGTTTCTTCCCATCGAGGGCATTTCTTTACAAGACTAAGTAGCTGTTTAGT
>Ga0126336_10002156_pt1 | contig 11031 bp, 13 predicted proteins | sample SidCmetagenome_FD_92530 | JGI IMG/M metagenome (GOLD analysis project Ga0126336, IMG submission 92530) | Coral microbial communities from El Islote,Puerto Morelos, Mexico - Siderastrea C C metagenome | ecosystem: Host-associated > Invertebrates > Cnidaria > Coral | place: El Islote,Puerto...
ACAAAATTGTTGTGGGTCTTATCAGCAACGCGAACAATGAAATTTCACAGTTAGTGAATGGTTGTACGACTTTTATTTCCAAGAATGTTGCGTGACTCAGTTCAATGTTATTGCGTGACCCAGTTTTTCCAGGAAGACCTTGAGAAGCAACAGCAGCAGGTCAACTCGTTGACGCACATGGTTGTTGTAGTGGATGACAGTTCCAATGAAAATGCTACCGCTGACTTAGAGGAACAGCTGGCAGTTCTTGGAGAGCGCTGGTCAAATGTGTGCAAGTGGACCGAACAGAGGTGAGACAAAGAATTAAAGACAAACTACAACAGCAAATTGCACCGCCCCTTCTCTCCCCCCAACCTCGAGGAAGTTTGTTCACAGCCTGTTCCAGGCTCTCAGATAGGAGTGTCGGCGCGAACAGCAACGGAACACGAAAGTAATACGCGCGCGGGAGCCTTGTAAAAAGTCTGTTCCCAGCCCCTGCGCGTTTTTTCGCACTCGTTTTCTCATTTCGCGCTTTCCCCACTTTCTCGGAACCCGGAACAGGTTAGTTTGCTCATAGGGTTGGAACCAATGGGCTGTAGAAGCTTAGTCGTATTAACAGTGATCCAGGAGCCATGGTCGTTTTTGTTGTAGGAATTTGAGTCCTTTAAACTAAACACTGAGCCAGTAAAACCGAACTAATCCTAAAATTTGGAAGCCATTCTGAACGCGTCGAAAAAATGTCATATTCTTAGCGCGCGAACTTAGCAATTGCACGCGCGTGCGTCTCGCGCGTATGGCGAAATTTTTAGTTAAGAATAGCAAAATTGTTACATATTTTGGAGACAACCCCATGACTGAAAATGGTACAACTCACTGTCTCCTTTCCCTATTATGGCTCATGCAGTGATCTGTTTTAACGGGAGTTTTCAGATAACAAAATAACGTCTTGGGTACGTTATAAGAATTTTCGCGCGTATTTTTTACTAAACAACTGCTGAGGAAGATATATCATTCAGTCCAATTTCAACATTTGCTCGTGCTTCAAATGTTATGTTGTTTGGACATTTAGGTGGACCATGCTTCAGGATGTACTGAAAAGCTGGCAAGAGTACAGGGAAGAAGAGCGCAGACTGTCTAAATGGCTGTCAGAAAAGGAAGCACAGATTGAAGATATGAAACACATTGATTTGGGTGACGTTGAGGTGGTTAAGAAGGCTCTCAAAATGTTTATAGTAAGTCTTCCGTAAATATTCCATTTCCTCTTTTCGATTCCCTTCGCCTTTACATGATTTCTTCCTTTCTTTCTGCTCTTTTACATTGAAGCAGTGGTGAGAGGGCTTGCCTCCCACCAATTTTTCACGAGTTCGAACCCCAGTCACGGTGTCATACGTGTTTTCTGTTCTTTCTTTTTTTGTTCTGTTTTTGTTTTGTTTTTTGTTTTGTTTTTTGTTTTGTTTTATTTTGGTTGACCTTTCTTTCCGTCATAAAATTCGGCATTTCTAAATTTCATAATAATATGTATATGAAAAGATATTTATATAAACTACAGGAGAAAGTATTAAAGAGAAAAAATATTATGACAGTCGTGCAAAATACAGCCTGACAAAATATTCAGGCTTCAAGGAGATTTCAACCCATTTCCTTTGTGATAGCGGTCCAAACTAGCTCCCACTGACAATAGCTGTATAGCTCAAGATTGCACCGTTTGTACCGGTTTCACAAAGATCATGCGATCGAATCCCGTTGAAGCCTGAGTTTTTCCAGACTCTTTTTCCAACTTCTTTAGTTGCTACGCATTTACTATGATCTTTTTCGCTTTGTTTTCTGGATTCTAAATCAGTATTTGTATCCATATACATGTAGAGAGGTTCTTCCTGAAAACCACGCCATAAATATCGTAAATTTTATTGTCTTTGCGCTATTATTTTGTTATTTTTGTATTTTGTTTGCCACTAAAAAGAACATTTCGGATCGTTATGCGTTTCTGGGGAACTCCCCACCTACCCCTCCCCTAACCCAACATTTTCACTTGGCTTCGATGTAGGACATGGAGCAAGAGATGGAAGCTCAGCAAGCGACGTTTGGAACTTTCAACCTCGCTGCCGAGAAGGTTGCGGAGAACTTGGAAGAGAATTCACCAGGTGTGACGGACATACAGGACAAAATGGAAGAATTTAATGACCGCTGGAATAAAATCACCACTGAGGTGTCTATCAAAATATCCCTGGTATGGATTCCCGTTTCATAATTTCATAATTTTGTAGTCAATAATTTTGTTGCCAACGTGCAACCAGCAACCTTTGGCCCCGGCAAAGCGACTCAATATTCCCATTCAACGCCGTTCCATGTTGTTGAATTCAGCATATTGAACTGGTTTGGCCACCCTGTTAATGATGTGAAGCATGTTGAATAATGTTGAAGCACGTTGAATGATCTCGAAGCAAGTTGAAGAATGTTGAAGAATGTTAAATAATGTTCAAACAATGTTGGAGCATGTTGAGTAATGTTGAAGGATGTTGAATGATGTTGAAGCATGATGAATAATGTTGAAGCATGTTGAATAATGTTGAAGCATGTTGAACAATGTTGAATAATGTTGAAGCGTGTTGAATAATGTTGAAGCACGTTGATTGATGTTGAATGATGTTGAAGCACGTTGAACAATGTTAAATAATGTTCAAACAATGTTGAATGATGTTGAATGATGCTGAGTGATGTAGAGCAACTGAAGGTTTGATTGCCATCAAACATTCATACGACTAAGTTACATTCAACAATGTTGGATGATGTGGAATCCGTTTGACTGAGACTTTTCTCAATTATCACAGGGAGGTTATGAGGACGTCACAAAACAAAGAGATTTTTAGTATGAGTGGAAAAATGGCTCTGCTCATTTTATAAAAAACGTGGTTTCATTTGTAAATTTTGTTTTTCTTGTCGCTTCTGTCGTAGTTGCCGTGAGTCTCTACGTGTAGCATTCTGCCACGAGTTAATTTGACGTAGAGACAAAAGAACAACTAAATCGCGTTTTGAATGCCTTCAAGATACTTTTCTAAGTTACAGAATCGCCTGTACTATCGGGGCCGGAATGGTAAGTTGTCTCTTTTTGTCTTTTGATAGTTGGAAGGTTTGGATCTGAAGCTACAGCATTTCCAAAGTGACGTCGCTGATAAGACGCAGTGGATTAACGATACAGAGACTCTGCTTAAGTCCCCCGCGTTCAACTTAGATGATGAAAACATCTCCAGCGACAAAGTTTCGCAACAGAGCGAGCTTGTCGAGGTAAGATTCTAATTACAGTAGAATCTGGATAACTCGAGTCGTCAGGGGTAATTCAAAACTATTCGAGGTGACGAAAGCTCGAGCTATCGCGGGTTAAGATTATACAATAAGTGAAGCAGGGTTAACTGGTTTTGGTTCCAGAAATAGCGATAGGTGAGTTAACGACGGTGAGTTAACGACGGATAAACTGAATCAAGATTGTACTGTAGATGAAAACTTCTAAAATTAATCCTGTTTGGCCTGAATGGAGATTGTTTGTTAGTGCCATTTATCGACAGTAAATTGAAGCTTCTCTCGCTTTTGAAAGAAAGTTCTGTTAGAAAGTTTTTAGTCTGTTTCTTTACCCGCATCCTTAACTTTGTCATTGAAAAGTGCATGACGTGTTTGGTCACAATTTCCGCCTATGTTTACACAGACAGGCGATGAGGCCAATGAAAATCATTGCCTATAAATTTTATCGTCTATAACGCTAAATGCCAGTCCATCCCATCCCTAGTCACTCGACAACGCAAGACGGCAAAGGAAAGCAAGCGTGACCTCCGTGCAGAAGAAAGGCGAGGAATTGATAGAGTACTGCCGTAACCAAGGCAACATACCAGTGTCTCTTGAACAGTCGCTTAGTAACTTCACAGACCGCTGGAATTCCGTCGGCGCTTTAATTGACGACCGCAGACATAAAGCACAGCTGGCGCGTCGACGACGTGACGTGCAGGACTTGATGTCGACATTGGAGGCAGTGCTGAAGGACGTTGAGAGAGTGGTTGGGAAGTTTACCCCGGATGTACCTGACAACGAGTATGAAATGAAGTCACAGCTGGAGTTATGTAAGGTGAGTCTGTCATCTGGGACGATTTTAAATTCAGTTTTGAAAACTTTGCGACAGGGATTCGTGTTCACGTGTTCATCTGTGAGATATAGAAACCTTGGTCCCAACCAACCTGTCCCATACTAACAAACGAGCATCCAGTAAAATTGCTTGCCCTCAGAAAACCGCAATGCGCAGTGATGAGGTGTATGTCTTTGATCCTCTCTGGCACATCGAGTCTTCCACGCGGCAAGCAGTTTCTGTGCCTGCTCGCGTGAATCCACTCCTCGCTAAACTGGTTTCCAGACTGAAAAAGGGTCTTAATGTACTGGTTGTAGTCTGGTCAAATTCTGTGCTTTACTAGGGCGTGTTGGATAAGGGGATTAATTTCCATAGAACCCGTAGTGCTGCTTCAATAAAGAAGACTTAACCCTGAACAGGTGTCGCAATTCTCGCAATTTGTATCGTTGTACCGTAACAAAACACGGTCAACAGTAGGAGAATCTGTTTCTTGACAAGCTATTTCACTATAGGTAAAACTTGATGACTTAGCCACAAATGAGGTATCCCTGATTAAAGTCCGAGAATTGTCGCGAAACCTGAGCAAGGAGGACAGAAACACCCCACACCTCCAGGCAGGGGTGAAGCGCATTGACGACCGCTGGTCAAAAGTACTAGCGGCTCTTGAAGACAGGCAGAAACAGCTGACGGCCGCACTAGAATCTGGGCCACCTAAACAGTTCCTCAGTACTATGGACGCGGTTCTCTTGAAGATTAAGAACATGGAGTCTCAACTCGGTGCGGAGTTTCTTATTTCTGATACAGCATCGCTTGAAGAACAGTTACAGAAATACAAGGTTGGTGCCTATTGTGTGAAATTTCTGCGAGGGTAAAATTTGATTACAAACAGTTGCCCACAGTAACATACTGGTCAGTAGCTTTCAACTGAATGGTCACACTTCCGGATTTCACCCACAAACTTAACAGTTTGAGACCTGTAGAGCATAATAAACAGCACCACAGGAATGTAATTAGTACTGCTCAGTAGCTTTCATTTGAATGATCAATCACACTATAGGACTTATTTTTATCGACAGACTCAAAGTTAGTACAACCCTGTACAGCATAACAAACAGTACCACAGGAAAGCGCTGCTCAGGCTCAGTAGCTTTCATTTCAATGATCACGCCTTCGGATTTTGTTCAAAGACTCAAAAGTAAGAACCATCCTGTTCAACATGATAATCTGCGCCGAATAGCTTGCGTAGCCGTCCCGCAGGCTATGCGCTGCGGGAAAGAACTGCTCAAAAGGTTTCAATTGAAATGTCACAATTTTGTAAAACGTAATAAACAGGAAGGTGTTGTTCAACACCTTGGAGTTTAATGGTCACAGTGGTTCCAAGTTTTCCATCCATGGATAAAATCACATAGTGTTTTCAGATGCAAGCTACTACAGAAATTTCAATTTAACTCTTTAACCCCCAAGAGTGACCAGCATGTAACTTCTCTTTCCAATATCACTACTTGATCAAACACACAGTTCACGAGAATAAAGGAAATAATCACCAAAGATGAAATGTCCTGATGTTCAAACAAACTCTCCCAACCTGTACCATAAGAAACATCAAGGGAACAGTGAGGAGAATACACATGTTGATATTGGGGTTTAAAGGGTTAAAAGCTACTGATTGGTAGTTGGCACAAAATATTAACAAGCGATTGTTGTTGTTGTGTTTTTTTTTCAATCAGCAATTGCAAGCAAACATGGCGGAACAGCAAAGGAACATGGACTACCTCAACAGCACTGGTGATAAGTTTGTTAAATCTCTTCCGCGACAGAAATCAGAACAACTCAGGTCTAAACTGGCTGACTTAAACGATAAATGGCGAGACATTAACTTGCATGCAGAAAAGAGACAGAATCAAGTAAGAACCTGAACTCGTTTTACACGTAGATTAACCGCCATATCCCTTGCTGTTCTGGGGTACGTTTTTTCCATTTCCCTTTTCATGTTACAGTTTCAAAAGACAAATGTTGTACTTATTTATGTTATTAACCTTGGTGGAGAAGTTCTTGTTTCATAAATATGATTATAGAGGCCATACGTTTTTAAATCGTTGCAAGTAAAGATTGCAATCAATGTGTTTTCTCACTAGTCCTTTTCTTTTGGTTCGCTGAGTTAGAGGAAAGCAACCGGTTGACAAGCCAACTTGACACGAATCTAATTAAAACGTGATTCAGAATCTTCATTTTACCGAGGAGCTCGTAGACCTTTTATAAGTTTATAGCTGGAGTTCACTCAGTTTGGCTGCCCTTCGGCTCATTTTGAGACGTTTATGTGCAAATTTTGATCAGTGTCGTTAGTTAGGGAAGGCTGTGAATGAAATTCGCTGGCTTACCGAGGAAATCCGAGGCAAACGTTTTCCGAGTGTCGGTAACATTTCGGTAATTTTCAGCAAATTCGGTAATTTTTCAGCAAATTTCAAACAAATTCGTCAGTTTACCGAGGAGATCCGAGGTGACCTTTCGCCGAGTCTCGGTTTCACTTCGGTAATTGTCGGCACGTTGTGAAATCTAATGCGTGACTGCTTATTATTCTCGTCAGGTCGGGAAAGCTGTCAATCAGACTCGTCAATTTACCGAGGAGATCCGGGGCTTGTTCAAATGGATGACAGACGCCAATGACTTCCTCAAAGATCAAGAGCCAGCCGCTGGAGATCCGGAAACGTTGGAGGCTCAGCTAGACCAGAGTGAGGTCAGTTGGTTCTGCTACCTGACTCCTCACAGGCCCATGGTTCCTAAAGGTTATCACCATCTAATATCACCTCACAATACGCATACGTTGTCGTCCAGTCAGGTACTAACATGTGGAAAACGGGCGGCTTTTCACGGCGACACTACTGCCTCTCGTGAAATGACATCTTACCCACCCGGGAAACTGTTTGCTTACAAGTGACGCATGCTACTTGTTCAGGTTGCGTTACAACAGAAATTGATTCGTGTAAATCAATCTTCAAGCTTGCTTATGGCTTTTGTCAAAAATGCGAAACACGTTGTTGGATTTCTGGAGTCGTAAAGAGTTTCAAATGATCGGAGATTTGTGCATTTCAGAAGCGTTAAAGTTGCATGCAACGTTGTAAGCAAACGTTGGACTGTGTAAATCAACCCTGAAGGACGGGTGAAACGAAAACGAGATTTGACAAGAGTTTTAACTCTCTGAGAGTTGCGAACGGTCAAACGAGAGAGAGTGAGAGAGTGGGAACTGTCATCAACACCAAGGAAAATTCAAGCGCTCTCAAACGACTCTCATTCTTGACTGACCAGAACCTAGAGAACGTCCGCATAGCTCCATGCCGATAAAGTATTGCTCAGCACCCATACCAAGTAGTGCCTCTGGAACATGGGGTATGTGCTGTCGTTAGTAAGATGTCATTCCGCGAAGGAACGTAGAGACGTCACGCTCCCGTTGTCCGTTTTCTTGCCGCTTTAACAAGTGTCCTGCATTCTTTAATGCTTGTTTATCTTCATTCTACTCACTTAATCTGCATGTAACATCGTTCGCCATCCCACTGATTTGCTATTTTTTCTTACGCTCACTTGAAAATGGTGTTCGATCAACGAATACTGACAATTTGCTAAGCTTAATTTGACAAATCTTGATTTAGATTTTTACCTATCGCTGAACTCAAACCGCATTTGACATTGGGTATAAACCGCTAGTTAACCTGAAAAGGTAACGATTGTGTAATTTGATGGAAAACGCGAAGGGCCGCTGGGTTCAGTGTACTTCCATGTTCTGAATAGAGTTAATTAAATAGATCTTTCTCCAACTTGATATCCAGATTTATAAACGCTAATTAACCTTACTTTCTCAAAGTAACAGCTATAAATTCAAAGGGCTTAATATTCAACTGAGCCTTAAAAACAAATACTGGAACCGTTGTTTCAGTTGGGAAAACGCAACTTTCAAATTGAAAAGTATACATACGTTTGTATGTTTTCAGGCTTTTTAACCATTTCGTGGTAGAAATGTTTTGGTCTAACTCTTAGGACTTAGAATTTAACCGCCAAGGAACGTGTGCTTATTGAAACCACAACTCCTTACTATTTTAATAGTTCTTCATGTCCCTTTATCTAGAAAAACCGTCTGTCTTATTGTGCTTAGGACTTAGGACTGCTGGACATTCTCTCGTCTGGCGTTTGTATAGGCGATTTTCGAAGGGATTAAGCGGTGATTTTTTTACGCGTTTCGGTATGGAGTAAATGAAATTTAAAAACAATCGTTTACGCTAGTTCCTAAAATCTAGCTATCTGGTTTAAAAAATATTTTTGCAACCGTTTTGATGTCAGGCCCTACAGGGAGATGTTACCAAACTCCAGCGGAAACTGGAGTCGTTGAACGAGACCGGCGCCTACATGATCAGCAAAGCCACGCCCGCGTTTGCTGACAAACTGAAGAAAGAGCTAGAAGAACTGAATGGGCGCTGGGACGAGCTTGTTCGCGTGGCGCTGCGAGTCAAGGATAACCTGGTGGCTTCACTTGAGAAATATCAAAAGTTGAGTCACGACATGAAGGAAATAAGCCACTGGATCATGGAGGTCGAGCGGTCTATTGCGGATGACGAGGGGGACATCACCAACGGAGAAATCACCCAGGAAAAGATGGATCATTACAAGGTAGAGTTGCGTGACATGTTGACATGCTGTGACATGCTTAAATTGCGTGACATGTAACGTGATTACGTAACGTGAAATTTTCGAAGATCTGACTTCTGGCAGCAGGTGTAGGGGTATCGCGGTAAACACAGAGATGTCCCACTTTGTATCTGGAGAAAATGGTGGTCGGTAATTAAATCCTTGCTCTTTGTCCTCGTGTATTCTAAGGCGAGACAATTGCCTTTTCCGTAAGAGGACCATTTTTGTGCCTAAAATTTGCGTCTATATTGCTGAACTTGTAGTGTCTGGTGTCTGTGAACTTGTAGGGACTTTTTTTCTGTAGGAACTTCAACAGGACATCTCAAAACGCGCCCCGGTAGTGGTACGAATCAACACAACTGCCAATCAGATGATTGAAAACACAAAACAGGGGAGCTCTGCGGTCTTGCAGGAGAACCTGAAAAAGCTGAACGGAGACTGGAACCGACTGAAAACCAAGGTTGCACAGCGGCAGCACGAGTTTAAGCAGACGCAGTTGGAACTGGAGCAGTTTCGCGTGTTGATTGAGCGGGATTACAAGCTGATGGGAGAGCTGGATCGAGTGGTGGAGAAGAGTTATCACGTGCTTGAAGGAACTGAGACAGAACTGGAGGATACTCTCAGGGTACGATGGGATTATACACTTCAAGCCCCAGTATCAACATGCATATTCTCCTCACCATTCTCCATACACTTCTTACGGTACTTGTTGGGAGAATTTGCGTAAACAACAAGACATTTTGTTATTATGGTGATCATTCCCCTGTATTTTTTGATCAAGTAGTGATATTGTTAGGAGAAACTAGATGCATGTCACCATTGGGCGTTAAAGGGTCAAGTCTCAGTTGTCTTCAAAATTCCACTCTTTTTCATGTGTTAGTTGCAACAGAGTCAAAACATCACTATTTCACTTATATTCAGCCCAACGTTTACGATCTCGACAGACAGTCATTCAGTTTACCCAGTAGGGTTGCCACGGATCAGGAAGTGGTCAACAAAAATTATTTAAGGTCAGAGGAAACTTGGGGAACTGTATTCTGTTTCAGGGAATGTTGATATATTGATATCAGGAAAATTAGATATCTGTCAGGAATCAGTTACACATTCAGCCAAAGTTTTACACTGTCAAGTGGCAGTTATTCAGATTTCGTAGGCGAGTTAATGATGTCTGTTATTATTGTGACGCGAAGTTTTTGACTCTTTAGAATCTAAATCATAAAGCGGCTACCATCAAAGAAAGTGGATCGGGCTCGGTCCCAGACCTTGCCAGGCAGCTCACAAGCAAGAGAATCGCTGTGGCCATTGTCAGGAAGCAAATGGATCTGTACGAGGTAATTATTACTAAATTCTATGTGCGACCACTACAGAAAATCCTCCAGGTCTACGACAAAGATTCCATGGATCGATTAAAAAAAGGCCTCAGATACGTTTCAACTGTCCTTTAATAGGGACAGAAGGAGCTTACGACACCACAACTGCAAGGCCATGTGAAACTCTTTCTCTGGAAAACAAATTCACGTTATTTTTAAATTCTTCGCGATTCCTACAACTCAAGCAATTGGTTGAATTTGGCCGAACTATCCAGTGGGAAAATCACGATCACGTGGTCATTCCTACTGTTCACATTTGCTGTAAACGCGATGCTCAATCACTCTATTATGTGACTAAGGCGACTCTGATTCATTTGCCATTCTTCTTGTGCGCCTAATGGGTACGGCGTTAGATTCGTCAGTTGCTTTAGTTTCAAATCGAGGTGGAACTTGGTCCCATTCCCTGAAATCCATAAACTTCCCGTGCGGTAAGTCGAATCTCTTGATACCTTTCGGGGGTATTTTTGCTCCCATAAGTTATCGGCAAGTTGCACTGAAGTTGTCGGTAACAACGGACTAGTGTTAGAATTTTGTCACAACGCCTACATGCGAGAGGTGCTTGTCTTTAAAGGGACTTCTGATTTCTACATGCACCTTTGTGATTTGCAGGAACGTTTGTCAGATATTCATGGAAAGGTTGACAAAACGCGTCAGGTTCTTGAAGGAGAAATTCAGCGGCGACAGCAGTTGAAGAAAGATTTGGAAACCATACGAATGTGGGTGGTTAAGATTGAAGTACTCATCAACTCTAAGCTGACCAAACATGAGGAGGTAGATGAAAGAGAAATTAAGGTAAAAGTTTTGCTTACGTGAGAGATACAGTAAGCAAACAGGGAGACAAACCAGTAGATACAGACGGACGGACTTCCAGACAGACAGACAGACAGACAGACAGACAGA
>Ga0126336_10002157_pt1 | contig 11030 bp, 14 predicted proteins | sample SidCmetagenome_FD_92530 | JGI IMG/M metagenome (GOLD analysis project Ga0126336, IMG submission 92530) | Coral microbial communities from El Islote,Puerto Morelos, Mexico - Siderastrea C C metagenome | ecosystem: Host-associated > Invertebrates > Cnidaria > Coral | place: El Islote,Puerto...
AACTTGTGGGGAAAGTAGCCTTTTTTCAGTTCGGTCAATCCGAAGGTTTTGGGAAAGGCCGAGAGAGGCATTTGAAAGAAACTCATGGAGTCGATGAAGCGAATGCAGTCGTGTTTGACTTCCAGCAACTTGCAACCGTTGCGGATCTGTTGGACGATTTGATTGGTGTGGTGGTACTCGGCGACCACGAAGTAACCGTCGTACCCTTGAAAGTTGTGGGCCAACACGAACACGGGACGCGTGTCGTTTTCCGTCAAGCCATCCAACCAGGCCAGAAAATCTCCTAAACAGTGTTCCCCTTGGAATTGAAAAGGGGTGGGATCCCCTTCTGTTTCGGCGATGACTAAAATGGCGTCGTGTTTTTCTTGGAGCTGCATGGCTTCGATGTCGAAAAAGACATGAAGAGGGGGTTTGTCGGCGTCGTCGTCGTCGTCGCTGTCCAAGGGGCCGTCGTCGTCGTCGCTGTCTGCTTCGTGGGCGTGACAAGTTTGGAGACCGGAGGCGGCGGCACCCCGCTTGGCTCGGGCCCCACGTTGTCGTTTGCGCTTTCTTTTTTTCTGTTCTTTCTGTTCCTGGGGAGTCTTGGCTTTCTGAATGAAACACCGGTGGGTGTGGATGTCCACGTACTCGTGACACGAGGGGCAGTCCATAAAACCGCACTTGTGTCGTTGATTGTTTTTGAGACCCGTTTCTTGTTTGAAGCAGTCAGGACATCGTCTGGTTTGGAAACAGATCGTGCGTCGAGGATCGGGTGTCACTTTGCCCGTGTGGTCGAGGATGCAATGGGCTTGTTTGCAAGTGTCCCCGAAGAAGTCCCGATGACAATGATCGCAGCGTTTAGTGGCTTTGAGACCGCGAGGGAAAGCCTCGTTGAAATCGGGACACCCCTTTTGTCGACAAGCACGACAAAAACTCTTGTTGGTGGGACATCGATGACGTCCTTCGTTGCTGTAGGGCTTCAAACAGTGAGCACACACGTAATTCGCACCGAAAAATCCCGAGAGTGTGGTGATGACGTCGTAATGTCCTTTGGCGTGGAGCAAAACGATTTGTTTTTCATCGGGACCCATGGGTGGACTGAAAGCCTTCCGACGAAACGAGCGATCGGCATCGACGAGGATGAGGCGGTAATCCAAGAGAGAGGGTGCTTGGCTGAACTGCGTGAGTTCCTCGTAACCGCAGGGACCTGGCGTGACGTGGGCCTCGTGGTGGAGAAGCAGGGCGAGGTCTTTTTGTATGTTTCTGCCTTTTCGAATGGATTGGTATTGGGCATGCTGGTCGAGTCTGGCTTTGGCGGTGACGATGGCTCTGGCACAACAGAGATGGTCGTCATTCTGGATGTGAATGATGGACCTTTTAGACATCTTGAGAAGACGGAGGGGTTGGTGACCAGGTTTGGTGCGCTGAGGTTTCCCGCTGCCTTTGGGTGGACGCACGACGTGCGTGATGGATAATTGAAAGGAATCATCCATTTCGAATTGTTCGTTGCTGTTGAGGGCTTGACTCATTCGATGGAAAAGACCCTCGAGTCGATCTCCGCCTTCTCTCCATTCCCCCACGCTTAACCCCCAACCTTGAAAATTGGAGGTCAATCGATTGGAACTCAAGGTGAAAAAGAGACGATCTTGGTGGTGTTGATCGGGTGTGACGTCCAAGACACGTTGGATGGCCCGCCTCAACCCCTCTTGTAGGGCTGGAATCAATTGGGGCGTGTTCTCAAAGTGACCCGTTTGTCGTAAACGCGTGTTGAAATGTCTCTCGTGAACCCCCTGTTCACGACTTCGTCTGTCCACGTAGGGTTCGAGGTCGAATTCAAAGGTGCCCGCTGAACTCACGCCCCCACCGCTCTGTGGAAGGGTTGGCAAGGCACGCTGACGCTCCAAGTGGTCCAGGGCTGCATGGCACAAAGTATGGTCTTCCTCGTCGTCGCTGGCGGGCAGGGTTTCATAACAAACCAACTCGTCGTCGGAATCCTCGAGGCCTAAACCCAGGGACGCTAAGAAGGTCTCGTAGTTTTCTTCCACTCGGTCACTCACTTCTTCGGGTCGTCGATTGGCCATGGCGAGGCACCGTGGACTGAAAAACGCATCGAGCTCGCTTCTTTTTAAACCTTTTGATTTCGTACCACGTGGTTTTAGGACACGTGATAAAGGGAGGGGGGAGGGGGGTCCCCCCTTGAAAAGAGGTCCCATCATGCATGGCGAGTGGTCACTTTGGGTGTTATAAAAAGGAGAGAGCGAGAGCAGAAAATTCAGACGATGGCCCGAGCGGTCAACCTCTTTCAAGAGATTGGGCACGAGTTGGCGTTTGTCACGTCCCCGAGTTGGAAAAGGTTTACATCCCGAGTGAGGAGAGGCGATCGAGTCCTTGCTGCCCGAGCGGACCACGTCTTGCAGAAGATTGGACACGAGTTGGCCTTTGTCAAGTCTCGGAGTTTGGAAAAGTTCGCAGCACGATTGGAGAGAGAAGATCGAGTCGAAAAAATTCCCGTGCTTCAACCCCAGTTCACATGTGAGCGGTTCATTGAAGGATTGGATTTTTGCTGTCCGTCATGGCGACACGTGAGCCCCAAGGCGTCGCCGCCGCTGAAACGCAGGAGATCCAACCCGTCGTCGTCGTCAAAAAAATGAAGACCGACGGACCATTCACTCGGACGGTGCCCGTGCCCAAGATTCAACCGAGAGTGGTAGCGACGGCCACGAGTCATTGGGACAAACTGCCTCCGGAGATACAGGAGAAAATTCAAAAGATGGCTGATTACCAGGCGGTACGGGACGCGCATCGAGACAAGTTGAACAAGGTATGTGTCGAAGAAGACGAGTGTCTTTGGATTGATCGTTGTTTTGTGTGTCAGAAAGAAGAGTGGGGCCTGTTGTGGACACCCTGTTGTCAAAAACCCGCGCATTTGGAGTGTTGTCCAGCACCCGTTCATATTTACCCCGGGTTGCGTCGTGTGTGCATGATCCTGGATATGGAAGGGTTCGTGTTGCCGGGGAACAGAGTGATTCTTTGCGAAGTGGGATGGTGTGACATGCACGGCGTATCGGATAGCATTCATTTTAAACCCGACGTACCCTATCGCTCGTTAACTCTGAGGGATCGACGGACGGTGGGTTACGTGTTCCACAACATCCACGCTCTTCCTTTTGAGACACGTCCCCAAGAGAATGCCATCGAGGGGTCTTTGGTCGATAGCGTCGTCAAAACCTTGCACGATACCCTCTCGACCGTGGAGAAAGATGTGGTCGCTTACAAGGGGGGTACGCTCGAAAAGCAACTATTGTCCCGATTAAATATTCCCCACGTGGATTTGGAAGCCTACGAATGCCCCAAAGCCAATCGTTTGCTCTGGCAGGGATTCGAACCTCTGTTTGATTGCGGGTGTCACACGCATTCGCATGTCCACTGTCCTCGTGTGGAAACGTATTTGTTTTACCATTGGATGACGTATCATTCGTAGGTCCTGACAGAAATGGAACTGACGACGGACCTGATTTGGTGTGCTTTTTGTTTACGTTATGACTTTCAAGAACATCTAAACAGTAAACCCGGGATGTACTGGTGTAAGTTTTGTGGTGCCCGTCATCCCCTTTGATTCGTAGGTGCTGAAAGACATGGAACTGACACCGACCCTGAGTTGGTGTCCTTCTTGTGTACGATATCACTTTCAAAAGCATTTAGACCGGGACCTCGCGAGGGTGTTGTGTTGGGCAAGTTGTGCTCTGTATGCCGGACACGTCACGTTGATGCACCTCCTCTGATTTCAGGTGCACGAGCAACTGAAGAAAAACAGCCATCGATGGGACTGTATGAAATGTCAAATTGAGTTTGGTAGTTGTATTCAAAAATGGAGCATGGCCATGCAGATAGCACGCATGATAAATGTGTTTGTGCAAAGTGAAGAGACGTGTTTCCTCTCCTTTTCGGGGGCCGATTCGGATGGACTGCTTACTCCGCTGGGAGAGCACGACATGCCATCCATGGTAGTGGAAAAATGAACCACAAACACGCGCGTTGAACATAGATTTTTTTTCACTTTTACTAGGTGCACATGCAAATGGCGACCCTGTTTTTGTTTTCCAGGTGCACGACGACCTGAAGCGTTGTCCTCAGTGGCACCGTTTTGGTTGTTCGACATGTGAATCGGAATTTCAACGTCGGTTTGCCTTCTTGACTGGGAACCGTGATGTACCCCTTGAAGTACTTCTCTTTTTTCCCCGGCGACGCTATAACGCGCCTCTCGTGCAACGTCTCTTGAGGGACTGTTTTCGCAGTAATCGTCGCTGTTGTTTGTCCTCCGCAGGTGCATGTTGAGATGACCTCCAGCGTGGGATGGCATCGCACTCGATGCCTCGATTGTTATGAGAAGTTTATACATAGATTGAGACGCACCGGTTTGTTGAGATTGCGACTACCCGCTGTTAAGAAAAGTCTTTTTTATTGATTTTGTGTAGGTTCAACGAGAATTGAAAGCAGTGTGGTCCATTTGCATGTGTACGCCTAAACACATTTTGAGAGAAATTGTATTTCACAAAAAGTATCGACATATTGACCCCGACGCGTTGAGGAAAGGAGTTGGCATGAGAACCATCTTGGAACGGGGAGGGTGGCTTGCCAAAAAAGAGGATTGGACGAAGATCACCGGTTGTCAAACATACTACACTTGTCATGTCTGCAACGCTCGCGATCACATGTATTAGGATCATGGACAATAAACTAGATGTCGATGACATGATGTTGTTGTTTTTTATTTTAGTGGGAAGGGAAACTCACTCCTCGGAAAACGGCCCCCGCCCAAGCAGACACGACTCGAGAGGTAGGACAACCTTGTTTAATGACATGATATAGAAAAATTACAATTTCCAACGTTTTTTGGCTTGCATGATTTTTTTGACAATGCGCTCCGTCCAGGTCTTTCGGCCAGGTAATCGGTCAATGACCTGGATCATTTTGGCATCTGCTTTCCATTTGGCTTCTAAATCGCGACCCGCATGGCTGTAATCGATGTCGTGTTGCTTGGCAATCTTGTCCAATCGGTTGATGCCGGGATCCCCGCGTTTCAAACGTTTGGCCAGATGCGTGCCGGGACCCATGTACTGATACCCGGGCCAATGAAATTCGATGCCCGTTTTGGACAACATGTTTTGAAGGTCAAATCCCCATCCTTCTTGAGGTCTTCTTTTTCGTCGGACGACCTTGCGTTGGGCGGCCTTTCGTCGGACGGTCTTTCGTTGGACGACCTTTCGTTTGGTAGGGACTCGGGCTTTTCTCTTTCGGGCTCCCATCAATCACTGTCGTTGTCCGATCTCAACTTCCAATCTTCCCAAGCGGCCACGTCCGCTTTCAAACGGGTCACTTCGGGACGTTTGCCTTTGCCTTTGCCTTTGCCTTTGCCTTTGTCTTGGGGTCTGCCAGGAATACGGCTCGGGGAAGGTTTGCCTTTTTTGAACAAGGTCCGGGTCGTGGGGAGAGATTTTCTTTTTTTGGACTTGGACGTCGACCCCGATGTCGTAGGCGTGACCGGGGTACCTTTTGGAGATGGTGAAGCAATGGTGGGCTTGGGGGTCGAGGGAGTTCCTTTTATCATGTGTTTGAGCCATTGGTCCACGGGGCCCGTGACCAAATCGCCCTCTTCCTCGTCGTCGTCACCGGGTAGTCCACCGACACCACCCCCGCCACCGGGTCCCACGCCTCCGGGAAATTGACGAATGCGTTTGGTCAGCTTCATCAACTCTTGACTCAACGGTTTCGTTTGGGCATTGACGATGGGTGGAGGCAACCCCGAGGTCATCAACACGTGTTTTTTGGCGGCCAACTTGGCAGCTTTGGTCAACTGCGCATTGACCGTCAATTCTCCTTTGTAGTATTGAACCAATTTTTCCATGTCCTTTTCGGGAATCATGTAGACTTCTTCCATCCCGGCAAGTCGTTACACGTGGCACACAGTTCTCCGTCTTCGAGGAAACGACAACGTTCGCACAGTTGAGAGAGTCGAATGCGCATGGTGTCGCGATACAGGGTCTCGTATTTATGTTTCCAATACCGGGCCTCTGCTTTATATTTCTCGGATTGACGGTTGGCGTCTCGTAACAAACTCGCCCAAGTCGCAGGCTTCATCGGGTACACTGACAGAGGACGTCGTGGAGACCTCGAAACAAGCCACTCCATTTTTGAGCCATCAACCACTCGCGACGTTTTTTGACTGAATTTTTCCGTCGACCCACTTCTCTTAAGACCTTTTTATGAGGACGTAGTTTGGCCATCAGGGACGGCGGGATCGGAATGTTGTTTTTCAACAAGTTCAACACCACTTCGCTCACGGCGTTGATTTGATCGGCGTTGGCATGTTTCAAAAGATCGTGGCGTTTCAACCCATTGGCTTCTCGTAAGATGGACGTCAAAAATGGCAAGTGACGCTTCACGCGCTTCATCGTTTCCCACGCTTGCGACGTTTGTACAATGTTACGTTGTCCGTGATGCCTTTTAAAGCTTGGGATCCCATTTTGCCGAAGGCGGTGAAAAACGTGGGCGACGGTCCCGCTAAAAACATGCTCGCCCCCTCGGCAATTTTATCCACTAAACGCGGCTTTCGACGATAGAGGGCACCCCCTCTTTGTCCCTTTCTTTTTCTTCTTCTTCTTGGGGGTCGGCTCCGTCGAACGACCATGGTGTGGAAAGTGACAACGACGGAGAGGCGCGCTTTTTTTTATCCTCTTCCTCCCAATGACGTTTAGACATCAAGGGTCTCGGTCGTCCGTCCACGTAGCATTGCCCGCTCACCGACTGATACCGATACAGACGATCATAGTGCTGGCGCCAGTGTTCGGGCAAGGGGGGCGTAAAGTCGGTGATGGTGTCATCCAACGTTTGCATCTTGACTAAAAATCCGTCCAACCCGTCGGGCGGCAAACCGCGCACGAACGTGCGCAACTCGATCAATGTTTTGCGATAGGTGGTGAAGGCAAATCGACTCATCTCTTCTTTGAAACGATAGTTTTTGAAATCATTCCAACCTTTGACCAAGGTTCCCACGGCGGCCAAACAAGCGACCAGGATGACGTTTTCCAGCACGGGCCCCACGATGGTACCGACGGCCACCAACAACAAGGCCAACCCGTTGAACAGCGCATTGCGACATTTGAAATGATTCAACATGGTTTTGTAATACCACCATTGCTTGTGGTAAAAAGCATACAAGGAGTCCATGCGTTGCAAGAGATCGGGTTGCAGTTGGGAGGCATAGTACGTCGACTGGGGGTCGTTGACCAGAGACACCACGCGTTGGTCCTTGGCACCCATGTTGCATTCACGGCGCGACGCTTGCTGAATTGGTTCGCACCGTGGGTCGACCTCCCTCTTTATAACTGGTCACGATACTGTTCGTCACGGTGATGTTTTTTATTTCTCTCCCTTGGGCCAATTGTTCTTCGTCTTGGTCTCGCAATATCCCCCACAATCGGTATTGTGCTTCGGTATCACGCCTATTTCTCTGGCGATCTGTGGGTGCATCGTTTCGACGTCTCGCTCCTCCTCTCGTCGAATTTCCCCTGGTGCGGGCTCCACGTCTTGTCGAATTTCCCCCGGTGCGGGCTGCCCTGACATTGGGTCCCTGGCCTTGTCTGGCACGACCTCCCACGGCTCCGGGGACGTCGGCACGAGGTGTACTGCTACGAATCGGACTATGAGGACTACGACTTCGAGTCCTGCTTCGAGTCCTGCTTCGACTTCGGTTTCCCTGGGCACTCCCCACACCCGTGGCGTTTCGCGAACTGCCCGCCGAGGGGACACTGATGTGACTCGCAGGGTTTCCCATGCTTCGAGGGGAATTTTGTGCTTGACTCCCTATGCCCGTCGCTGTCAACAGAGGATCCGGAGCTCCATCTCCCACGTCCTGGCCAATGTCGGCGTTTTGCCACGCTTGATCCAGGATGTTCGGGTTTAGTTGCGCTTGATCGCTGGCGGCTGGGTCCTGCAAAATTTGATCGAGGAGGGATCAGTCTATTTGAAATTCCATGAGCGCGGGGTTCAACTGGTCTTGAAGCGTGCCAGGAGAGCCTTGATGAGAGATCGACGTCCCGACCCCCGCCGGCGAGATGGCGCCTTGAAAAGTTTGTCGGCGACGTCGGGATTCATCATCAGATGACATGCTTGCTCTTCCAACGTTTGGATCAATTCACGAAAATGCGTCTCGTTGTACTCGTCGACCAATTGTCGAATTTCGGGCCCTTGTCTCAAACGAGCTAATTTATAGACCTCTCTCAGTTTTTCGAAATCTAGGTCGTCCATGTCCATGTCGTTGAGGTGATCCCACACCAGTTTTTCAAAACACATCCAACCCAAGGCGGGGTTGTTTCCGCGCAACCTCTCACTTCGTCTCGGCAGCGCCATGGGGTTGTTTGTGATAACTCCGGGTCCAACCCTCGTCTTTTAACAGGTGGCTCCACAACCGAAAGTCGTCCGACGACGCGGGGTGCAAATCCATGACCAAGTACCCGAAAGGACGCGAGGTGGCCTTGTGAAAGGTGTCCATGCAGTCTCTCCACTCGGGGGGAAACGATTGCAACAAGACATTTCGTACTCCCAATTGATCCCTGGGGTTTTTGAAAGCCACGATGTAATGGGCATTGCGGGAGATGCTTTTGGCGTATTTGCCCGTCGGAAACATGTCCTGGCACAAATAGAGCACCGTGATGTTTTGATGATGGGAATGTTTGGTGAAGAGATCCAACACCCGTTTGTCGCCACTGCCTTCGTCCATCAAATCGTCCAACACCAGCACGCCGTTCCCCCGGGGGAACCACGTCGTCAAGTCCTGAGGGTCTGGAATCCCCTCGTGAAACACCACCCCCCCCCCCGCTCTTGCAGGGGACGAAATCCCTCTTGCCAGGCGCCGTAACAGTAATGCACTCGAGACGGTGGTGTTTCAAACAAGTCCGAGTTCTCCAAAAGGAGGTTTTGGGTAAACACGGTTTTACCACATCCCGAAGGTCCCACCACCAAGATGGAAGACGGGGTGTGAAAACGAAAGCGTTTGCACTTCTGCATGAGGACTCGAGACAAAAATGACACACACGTATTGACAGGACACTCTTTTTATTTTCAACAGGGCGTAATCATTTGATCGTGAGGCGATTGACACGTTTGATGAGGAGTGCAACCACACACTTTGGTCCACCCTCGGGCCTCTTGCTCCTCGGTAATGAGCGCTTGGATCATTTGTCCTACGTCGTGATCATTGGTCACTCTATCGTAAGTAGAAAAATTGTTTGTAAAATCTTGCAGGTTCCTGTCGCGGGCACGACACTTCAAATACATCAAGGCGTAATGGCCACACCCTTTACTGTGAAGGCCTTGAAAGGACCTGCCGTTGCCCATCACGTCCGTCCAATGTTTCATCACCCAATCTTTCAAGGGCGTGGCTTGATGGTAAAAGTCCAAGGGGAGGGCGTAACTGTCCACCACTTCGCACACGTTGTCTTGCGTCCACAACGCGATCCAATGTTGACCGGGCTGACCGCGAGGGTCCGTGTTGACAATGTAGCCCTTGGGTTTGTCTTTGACGGGGGACTTGGGTAAACCGTCGCAGGGCACCACGCCGTAAAACTTGGGTTTCAACTGAGGGTCTGCTCTGGCCAAGTAAGTCAACTGTTGATCACTCAATGCCACATGCTCCATCTTTTTTTCTTTTTTCTCAGTGTTGGTAGATGTCGTACAGCACTGCTCCGTTCTTGTCGATCTCGATCAAATTCTCAAATTCGCCGTAGACGATCACGGTTATATTGTGAGCGGGGGCGGCTCCGAATTCGAGTTTGATTTGAAGGTCCCCACTCTGTCTCGGGTTGAGATTGGCACTGTCGGCACACCCACTGGCCACGTTGTCAAACATGAACAACGTGCATCCTTTGCCATGCCCCCAATCCTCTTGTTTGACCATGTTGCCTTTCAATTTACACACGGCGCCACTGGCTTGCAGAAATCGAAAGTAGCCCAAGAGATCTTTGGAGGAGTCGTTGCCCACCAGCTCGAGGGTTTCGTAGGGATATTCTTCCCCTTTCACGATCTGTTTGATGGACGTCAACTGAAATTTCTGAAAGCAGAAGGGATCTCGGGTGACGGCTCCGTTGAAAGCGCGGCTGTCCACCAGCCCCACGATCATCCTGTCGGGCACTCGGTTTTGGAACAGGTTGGGGATGTCGAAGCGAGTCAGGTTATGATCCATGCTGAAGGTTCGGATTTCACTGCGCACGGTGGGGTACACGGCCACTTGATCTTCTCTCTTGGCACTCAGATTCATGAACATGGTTTCGTTCAATCGCAATTGACACAGGTGAAACCGAATTTTGATGTCGGCTTCGTGCAAACGGGCTGCCAAACCCACTCCATTCATGAAGAGGTCGGGGCTGTTGAAATGAAATTTCATCTTGATTTCCACGCCAGGCACCAACACTTTGCCCGTGTGAAAGACTTCCAAATGCGGTTTGAACACCAACGAGCGGGTCCTACCTCCGGCATACTCGGCCGTTTCGTCCATCATGGCGTCCAGGGTGTTTTTCTGATTCTGGGGTAAATCCCGGTAATCCGCATGAGGGGTGGTTTTGTCGGTGTTGTTGGCGGTCCACTCGGGGGGAGAATCCAAGGCATTGTACCAACCACGGGGTCAAGAGCGTTTTGTCATCGGCTCGGTCAAAGTTGAGCAGACTTTCAAAGTAGGCCTTGTAGTGATAGGTGTCGGACAGGGGGCTGATCAACGTGCCGTTCAAGTGCAAATCGATTTGTTTGATCAGGGTGTGCGCCAAATTATTGGCAGGCCACAAGGTTTCGGCCGCGACCAAATTGCCTCCATTTCTTTTTTTCAAGGCCAATTCCATGGTGAAGTAACTCCTTCCCAAATCGGTGAACCCATCCACCCCGGGAATGATGAATTCCATGGGGTTGATGCCCGTCGTCGTCGGTTGGATGGTCACCATGCGATAGGCCACCGTACTGATGTCCGTTTTGGGCACCTTGAACAGATTGAGAGCGGCATTGGT
>Ga0126336_10002158_pt1 | contig 11030 bp, 5 predicted proteins | sample SidCmetagenome_FD_92530 | JGI IMG/M metagenome (GOLD analysis project Ga0126336, IMG submission 92530) | Coral microbial communities from El Islote,Puerto Morelos, Mexico - Siderastrea C C metagenome | ecosystem: Host-associated > Invertebrates > Cnidaria > Coral | place: El Islote,Puerto...
ATACAGACTATTCTAGTGTTATTTCTAAATGAACTATTTTGACCTTCCTGTCAACTCCTCGTTAATCCAACATATCTAGTTGATCCGCTGAAAACATTTCCCACACTAAAAAAAAAGCACCCAAATTTAACAGCTGGGATAAAAATAAAAATAAAAAAAACTCGCAAATTTCAGTCCATTTCGTAAGACATCAAGAAAAACAAACAGCTCCAGGACATCAGTTGCTCACACTTACGATTAAATCTCTCACACTGACGAGGAATTTATCCGCACACCTGAAAGTCAGCCTGATACGTACTGCTCAGTACCGCTCTAGAGCGAACAAAGAAATGCCAACAAATGGCTAGGCGCTATCATGAAAACAAAGCCAACTTGATGTGCTAGGCGTAACTTTTTCCAGGCTCCGAGATTGTAGAAAATTGCTAATGTAAAAAAGCGCGGGGACTAAGGAGAATGGGGGACGGACGCAGCCACTAGCCAAGCCCTCGCCTTGTGAAGTGTCAGGGGATGATCAAAGAAGAGATGTACTTAAGACGAATTTAGGGACTAACTTTTAGAAATAGGACTCGACGGTCTTGGCCAGTAGAAATCTCAAAAAATGGATAAAATGAACAACCTTTTCCACTGTTTCGTATAGGCAAGTATTAGCCCGACTAATCTGAACTCCGGATACTAAAATAATTATATACGCTACGATCCGCTGAAATATTATATTAGACCCGCAGCAGTATGAGCATCGAAGACCTTACCCGCATGCAGGCTATCGTATTTTGAGATTTGTAGCTAAGCAACACAGGTGTGTTTCAAGAATAAGGTAAATTCTGAACTGACTGAAAAGAGTCAGGAAAAGAAATAAAACAATAAAGTGATAAATGTTGTTGTGGCTTTTAATTTCTAGTACGCTTGAGAGACATGTCCCGGCTGCCGTCAAGTATTTAGCCTCAACAATGCTCTTCGCTCGGGGGAAAAGATATGCGGAAAGGGAGTTATCTTCTTTCCTTGACACCCCGCATGCTCGAAGGCTTATTTTTCAACAACTACGTCAACGATGATAACTTGTTGACTTCAGAAGATGAACTATGGGACTATTGAAACAGTCGATTGCTTCTCTGTCCAAATACCATCTACATCAATGGGACCATTGGACCAAAAACCAGTGCATTCAGATGTTTAATTAACTTTCACTTCTTTCGGTTTATTTAATATTTATGCACTTCGACAATACTTCAGCTTCTCTGGTCCAAAGGGGCCCGAACAGCAGAACTAAAAATAGGGGATGTTTTATTAGATTATGAATTTTTAAAATAACATAATGACGTCCTAGTTAAATACGAATTCACCGGGTTACAAAAGTCAAGGAAAATAAAGATTGAGGTTCCTAAAAAAATACAGCGTTAATATTACCGGCTTAGGACGTAGACAAGGAAGCTATAATTTATTGTCAAAGTTTATTTTTAGATTGAATAAAGAAAGCTAAAAAGCCATTCTGGAAAACGGGACGCCACGGACGGATTAGAACGGTCCATTAATCACCTCCTAATGGAATTAAAAGCTGCCTTGTATATGGTTTGAACAGTTGTTAAAACGCTGTCTGCTAATTGCAGCTGATATAACGGTCCCTTTTTTCGGCAAAAGTAAAGAAACAAAAACGCCCAGAAAAAGGAAAATAATGTTTTTAAAGGAACTGTCAAAATGTTAAAGGCTTGTTTTTGTTGAATTACTCGGCAACCAATTAGCAAATGGAACTTGAGAATCGCTTTGAAAAGCCCCAACCTTCAACGCATTTTAAAGAGAATAAACAAAGAACCATGGGAAAGAGAGAACAAAAATGGCTTTTATATTTCGTCATTTTAAGTTGTCACACTTTTTACGGGCTTAATAGGGTCGTCGCCCCGCTAACCCTGGTGAAAAAATGCCAGAAATTTTTTTGCGGCACTTTAGCGTGAGATTAACCATACCCAAGATGCGTGTTCCTTTGGGATAAAGCGTCAATGAAAAGACAAAAGACGAAATTAATTAGGAGATGTGAGAGATAATTTTGCTTTGGCAGGGTGATAACGAAGGAATAGCTTTTCCACTGGTGTAACACTATCCTCTTTCAAATGCATGCATATCATTTTGCAATTTCTAAAGGGAAATAACAAGATAAACTTATGGTCTGAAAGCTGTTGACTCAAAAACTCCTGTTTTGCTAGATAATTGCTCGAAGCACTTCATTTACAAATGTGATTTGGCAGCTTCTAAAATGTTTTCTTTGTCCTAACAAGGTTACTTTGATAGCGTTGACAGTTTAATTCAATTAATCTTGGGTTTCCAACTCTGACGGCCTGTCAGACTAATTGAATTACGCGGCCAGCGCTCGCAAGCTGATTGGTCGGCATGTTAGGTAAATACTTTAATTAATTAGTCATCAATTTCGCACAAGCTGTATAATTTAATTGACGCATGTTCGGGCTGGGTGAAAACTCCGAGGTGGCTAGTGTGATCGGTGAGTTACAAATGAAAGGCTTTACCGCAACATTGTGCCTTTCAATCAGTTGAGCTTCGCACAACGTGAGATTATAGCAAGGCCTGATCGCTTTGTAAATCGTAAACGCGTTTTATTCGGAAGGACTTTTTCATGGAGAGACAAAGAATTCAAAACAATTCGCCTACTTCGGGATCCGCGACCTTAAATGGGAGAAACTCGGATCACCAGCAAAACAGAGAGACAAGTAACAAAGTGTTACCTTTTTCAATCGAAGCCATACTGAGCGCTCCACATCCAAAGAGAGAAGTGCCGATTTTGGGAAAAAGATCTCGCTCTTCTCCGAAAGAAAACAGCGCTGATTTGTCTTCCCCACTTTCCACTTTGGAGGACTTCACAAGTACTAAATTGCCTGAGGACACTGAAGATGCACCAGAAAACGTCGAAATAGGTGAGCTTAAGTCCTCGTTGTTATTCAACTATACCCGGCAACAAAAGCCAGGAAGCTCTTAGCGGGAAGTAATTCAGCTTTAGCTCTTGAAAGCTTTCACTCCCTGTCCCGCTTGTAAACACATCTCGAAATTTCAATCCCTCGATCGATTCGGCTTCTATAGGCTAGTATAAATAGTAGTGACCCTGTCTCAATCTTAAAGCAATCGAAAAGCAGTTTTGGTCTTATTTTGTGTCATTGTTTATTCACGATTTGCATAGCTAAAGCAGTAATAAGAATTGATTTCGCTTCCTCGGCATTTTGTTTTTATTTCTCTGCTACAAAACATTTGTTAACTCAGCAATTGTGTTCTTGTGCTTTTTCAGTATCAAAAAGCTTCCAACATAAGTTTGTGGCGTTTCAAGCAAGATTGAGTGCCAGGAAACGACGAAAGGCAAGAACATGCTTCACAAATCAACAAATATTTGAGCTCGAGAGACGGTTCGTTTACCAGAAGTACCTCTCTCCTTCGGACAGGGACGAAATCGCACATTCACTGGGAATTTCTGGAGCCCAAGTCATTACGTGGTTCCAGAATAGACGGGCGAAATTTCGACGAGATCTCGAAGAACTAAAAAGCGACGTTCAAGCTGCGAAGATAATGGACAACAAGCAAATTAACAGATTGTGCAAGCGTTTAGAAATTTGACTTCCACTGGAGGCTTTAAGGATGGTACAAGTTTGAGGCCTCTTCTTTCTATAGTCTGCTTATATTTAATCCAGACACTCGTTGTGAAGTACCCTGTTCATGTTGTTCTTTCACGTACGATCGCCGTTTCCTGATGCAAGAACGCTCATTCTCAGACACTTCAGACACCACCACGTCAGAAACGAGTGAATTTACCTTTCTAGATACCTTCCTGACACATCGCTTTAATTCGCCGCTTACAAAATTGATCTTGTTGTAAGTTATTTTTTGAATTGCTTGTTAAGTTGCATAGTATGTTTGCGTTTATTTAGTTGATTTTTTTGTTGAAACTGTCGAACAAATCTCCTTAGCTAACATGATTTGTCTCAAAGGTTAAATGTTCTGCTAAACTGTGCGAGCCGCAATCATAAATCACTGAGTTTTTTGACAGAACGAAGTAAGACGCTAAACGAGCTATAAATCAACTTGCTGTCTACTTAGCCAGAGACAGTTCCACTATTTTGGGAAAAAGGTCATAGGCAAGAATGGGACTCTGGTCTTTTATTATGCCTCCTGCACGAATATACTGTTTTGTTCTCTTCTTTTTGAATTGTATGAATTGAAAGTTGAATGCTTCTGGCTGTATCATTTTTTCAAACTCGGCGTACATAGCGAATTCAGAACGTGACGCCCCTGAAAATATTTCAGGTCCCTTGTAAAAGAAAGGTTGTAAATATAACATTGTAAAGTTCCGTTTTAATGTGAATAAACTACCGTTACATAAAGTATCTTTGTTTTCTTTTTTATTCATGAAATAAGTAAGCATCCGTTTATTGCTTAGTTCGTTACGAAGAAGAATGTTCATTTACCTTCCGAGCGCTGCTGCTATATTTTAGACAGGAAAAGTTTAATTATGCTTTGCAAAGAATTTTTTTCTCTGTTTTGAAGCTGGACTATGTTTGTGGCAGGAGCTAACGGTGAATCCTTCTGTGGCTTGAGAGAAACACTACCGGAGATTCTGAAAGTGTAACATACTACATATAATGTGTTATCTACGGGCGACAGATTGCGGCTTGGTCACCGGTGGCCATAATGCGATCCGAACAATGCCTTTCAAAAATGATTTATAAACTCAGGAAACGGAGGTGCAAAACCATTCGTTAACGACAAAGAGCTGAGGATTGGCAATCAAGCTTTTATCTCTTTAACCAATGATGGATTGTTTCTCTAAAAGGACTCATGAGAATGAGTAACCGAGTGTTGTTCTTGCGGTAGTGGGCGGTTCAGTGTTGGGGTCAAGGAACGCAGCGATTGATTTTTCAACAGGGGAGCTTCTCCTAGGGCTAGATTATTCTATTTCGAAATTTCTAGTTACATTTCTGAATTTCTCAATCTCATAATTTGAAGTTTATGTGCTGTTAAATGATCAAGTGAAAAAAATTGCAAAGTATTTGGAAGTGAATAGCGTGGCAAGTTCATGATCCCGAACCGGGTGAGTACTTTCAAACTCTCAAATGTGTTGTTTTACCTGTGTTGACTAGAGTAATTCTGTCGCTTGTTACCTTTTTTTCGTACACTGCTACAATCATTCCACTATACAAATGCGCCATAGAACATTTAAACTGCCGATAGTATAGGAAAAGGTCAATACTCCAAATCGGAATGTAGTGACCAAAAAACGGGCAGGAATTCCGGATTAATCCAGTGGAAGACGATAGTCCGTTTCGGTCGAGGGCCAAGAAACACATGATATGTCGTTTACACATTTGTCCACGACATTTTCGGTGATTTATGGCGCTTTGAAATTTAGCGTCGACAAGATAGTCCCCCACAAGGCTATAAGCAGTTCTTTAGTAAAGGTTAATGTTGAGCCGGTTTTGTCGACAATTGCATGTCGTTTCAGTTCGCTTGCTAACAAGGCCGGATTATTTTCGCAGGGGCAGAACTGGAACGTGTCCGAAAATACGAGCTCGCGGAAGCGATTGAACAGTTTAAGCCTCAAATAGTCACTTATCTGTTGTTAAATTATAGGGGAACAAGTGAAGCACAAAACAGAAAAAAAAAGGGAACATGAGTACCTTCTCTCACTTCTTTTTCCATTTGAACCTTTCTGAGAGAAGACCTTTCAAGTTTTGGCTTGATACAATGCCATTCTTATTTGTTACTCGTCCACAATATTATTTACGAACCACCTCGAAAAATAAAAGCCTGAACGCCCGGTCAAGGGACGAGGATTTCCGCGCTCATCTAAGAAAAAATATTAGGATATCATCATAATTGCCTCTAAGAATATTTCTAGTCAAGCAAATCAAGCAGACAAACAAAATAATGATTGCTTTGTTTATTAATTGAACTAAAAAAAAGCAGAAAAGCCTGGTGATTGTTGCAAACTCTATTGAGCAAATTGTTGCAAAGTTTGTTTTTCCATATCGCAGCAGAGAACCAGAAACTCCCTTCAATTCCAGCACACTAGAAGAATCTGGAGACAAAGAGATGAAGGCTTCCCTAACGTTGCGTGTTCATTCTTCAATACGGGGGCACGGATTTTAGACAAGGAACCGAATATTCTGTAACTAAAAGGAGTTTAGCAGAAAACAACATGCAGGAAAAACAGTCATTAATTTTAATTAAGTAAGACAGTTGGAGGGGATTTGTAATGAAGTTCAACTGCGGAATGCAAGTTTGAACACGAAAAAGTTGCAAAAGAAAAATAGAGAGCAATGTCTGAAGATTTCAATGTTTACAATCTATGCAAATGTTTTTTACTTGCCAAAGTACAGCAAATCAGACAAAAACAAAAGTAGGCTATACTCAATCTAACCGAGCCACTAAAACTGAAGTAGTACGTGCCGCTGTTATTTCTCAGCTTTTCAGGACAATAGCAACTTAACCCTTTAATCCATAAAATCAATAGAAGAACCTGCAAGTAAAGGAGGCATTCCATCGATATCATAGAAATTGACACATCGACCAGCTGGGGTGGAGATGTTTTATCAGTTTGCCCTTTGAAGTCTAGATCTCGTGCTAATCCCGCGCTAACAAGCTAATGAAGCCTACCGAGGCTAATATGAATTATTTTTTTTCCTAACAAGACCAGTAAATGAATTCTAAATTCTGTTGATGTGTTTAAAGAGAATTTATTTTTTATTCTCTGTATCACAGACTTGTTTGCCCCTTCTTTTGTTTGTTTACAGCAAACTGAGGGAAGACTAAATCAGGACTACGGTATTTTAGGCGAGGCGTTTTAGGTCAAATTGTTTGCGCCCCTCTTGGTTCACAGGCTTTTCATGTTTATTTTTCTTTCAGTAGAATCATTGAACCTTTCTGTGGGTGTACGCACGCACTTCATTTCTTCTGACTTTGACAAATAGTCCATTTAGTAACCAAATTCGTCAAGTCACGGTATGCATTTGCAAATCATCGCTCCATTCACCCGAACACTGAATTAATGGATTCTGACAATCAGATTAGCCACAAATAGTCACAGAAAACTTTATTCAACAGTATTCGCGTGTCGATCAAGATATTTGGACATGGGCAGTTGGGTTGGAAGTTGGTTCTCATCCCTGTCGTGATTACTACGGCTTTCCTCCCCTGATAAGTCAACATTCAGGCACGTTCCGAAGAATTAAGGCCCCTTTTGTTTATCGTTACCAAATATTACTAGCTTAGTCTAACCCTTGTTAAAACAAAGACGACTTTTTTTTTTACGTCTGCATGCAGTTTTGAAGTTGGAAATCAACCCGAAATAGCATGGAACATAAAGCGACGTATTTTCGAACAGGAAGGGAATTTGAGAAGTGTCCTTGTTTGATAAACTCGAACAATTTGGCATAACTATAATGCGAGAAGAGGGAACAGAAAGATATGAGCAGAATTTACATACCTTATGGCTAGGACATGTGTAAAAGAAAGAGTTTCATGAAAGATAGGTTACTGACTCTCTCTCATCCTAGTTTCAAACCTGGCTGTTCAGGTTAATGTTGTCTGTGGGTGAAGCCTCGATGAAATCATTTTAAAGGCGCGACCCGATACAATCATATCTTTTGTGTGGTACGATCCTGCGGTACTGTTTATAGTGGTGAACAAGGTGGTTCGAACTTTCCCTCTGTAGATGAATTTGTTAAGGGTGACCATTCAAATTTTAGGCTTTTGAGCAATGCCTTACCGTTGCGTTCAATATTTTCAATATTTTAAGACCTCAAATTTTCAGTGGATTCTCCTAATTCTGACCTTGAAAGGCAAGGGGTTAAACGCGGTAGACAACAAAATAAATGTATTTCATGAACTCATGAACAGCCCCTTTCTCAGTTTCAGATTTTCGTTATTTGATCAAGGTGTTAAAACAAGGAGCAATCCGGTCCTCAAAATAAACTCCAAAAAGAAAAAACCTGCAAAGTGTTTACGGGTGTCTCTACGGGGGTGGCAAGGATAAAGTTATCGTTACATCGAAAACATCAATCTCTGCCATCTACGTGCTCCCTAAAAATATGACCTTCACGCAAGAACTGAAAAGAGTGTGTAAAAAGATAATGACAATGAACGATGAGTAAGCAACTCTGCACGCACGGGGCAAGGAGCGCATGCAGAAAAAAGATCCTTAACCACAGTAATTGAACAGGTACATTATTTAGCCAGAATGCCACAAAAGGAGCTGAAGACAAAGACACAATCAAAAATCAAACTCAGTGCCCTATTCCAAAGACCAGCTCCAGCAAAGGCGATCGATCTTCCCAGAAAATTATGATCATATCAGTTTAGCGTCTCGTAGAAAGACTGGATCAAACTGGGTTAGAGACCCTGAATAAGTTGGGTGGCTAGCGACAGTTCATGATAGAGCTAGCTATAGAGCCAGATGATGCAACCAACCGATCGTCATCCCAAAGACCCTACATTTGTGATAGGTTTGTCCCCTTCCCGACTCAGTGTAGTGATTTGATATCACAATAGTGCATCATGATAGGCAGATTGGGTGCCTTGAAAGCCTGTATAAACACTAGATCGATATGAGGTTTAAGCATCATTTTGTGTGTTTCGTTGTATTTGGGATTTAAAAAGCAAAACAAGTGAATATTTAGTAGAAAATGACCTACGCAGGGCGTTTTTGGTCAATTTCCTCAACAAAACTTACCCTCGCAATAGACCTAAGCCCGGCCGAATGTTGCATACGACCAAATTTACTTCAAAGTACGATTGGCCTGTTAAGTACTATTCTTTTTCTTTTCGGGGAGTTTCCCTGATGAAATAGTGTAATTAACCACGATCGTACGACAGCAACCGCATTTCATAACCAAATTATAATTAATCACTCGGCGTTTACATTGTCATACTATCACAATGCTATCAAGCCTTGGGGACAGCAGGGTTTAGTTAGGTTCCATTCAAACCCACAGAGCGATCGATTTCGCCGTCACGTTTGTCTAATCTGATGCTCCGTGCGACTTGCTAGTAGGTAAAGGCTAGCTGAACAAATAAAAAAAGCTCAATATATTCTTGAGTAGTTTATTATGCAAACTAGATAGTTACGTCTTGTCAAGGTGTCTTTGCTTGCACACAGACAAGAACCCATCCTGTTACGAATCAATCTAATGGCGAATGAGAATAAACCCTACTGGTATACGTAAACGGTTTTTCCTCAGCGAATATCAACTAAAAACGTCAGACGTTTATTGAAATGGCTATCAAAGAAAAAAAAAACTTGCTTGGCTATGAACGACCATAACAGACTCGTGAACTAAGACTATAAGTCATGTACTCGTTAGCTACGTTTTTAGAAAGGTGGGATTGACAAAGCTCCACCCAGCTTACAGGATACATGGTCAAGCTGCCGCCTGTGTATTATTCTGCTGTTTTCACTTATTGACTTGTAATGCAATGCTATGTTGTGTTTCCTTATGGTGGTAAACACAAGATTAGCTTGATTTCCTATCAAAATTAATTTTCGTGTTTATTCAGAATAAAGTAAGTTGATTTGACCGCCAAAACAACCACGTTTGTAGTTTATGAAACGTGCCAATCATAACTTAAATGCGGCTTATCTGTGTTTTTGATGTTTTTTTCCCTTTGTAAAACGTATGAACATTGTCTTCTTCTTGTGGTTCTTTTTGGTTAAAGCTCCTTATTTTAGGTAACCTTTTAAAGCCCAGACACGAAAATACAAGTACGAATTAACAGCCCTACTCAGAGTACTTCGACTGTTGAGATACAATGAACATAGCATCTAGACAATTCATCCCCTGTAATTACTTTAGAAAATCAACGAAAAAGGAGAGGGAATTGCTCTTATTTGATGACAACATTTTTGAGGTCATCTTATATCTCCAAATATCAGCCTTAACCAGACACAAATCACGAAAGTAATCACACTTCCATTGCACCCTCGGTTGGATTAGCGAAAAACCTACCCTCAGCGATCGCTTGTTCAGTCAAGTCGCGATGTGCTTACAGCCTTCTTGACCACGACCTTGCTAATCTCTTGAAATGTAACAGTTGTTGAAGAAAAAGGCGATTTAGCACTCGGAGGTATGCGCACCTAATTAATTTTACTGAAGTTATGACAGTAATTAGATAATTCTTCCGGTGGCAAACATAATCGTATTATCCAGGTATCTGATATAGGTTATCTTAACATTCCATCTGGCGTCATCGCGGGCTTGCGGTTTGCTAAAAAGCAGTTTCGGTTGTCATCGATACAGAGGTCACATTTGCCTACGACAGCCAGTCTGTACGGCTATTTAATTGCACAGACATGAGCTTCTGTGAAATTAATAAGTGTCGTCGGCCTTTTGAGATTTTAGTGGTCAAGTCCGGATGTTAGTGAATAAGGTGGAACGAAGAAAATCACAAAAATAAATAAAAATCTATAAATACAACTAGAAATAGCTGGTTTAACCGTTTGTGTGCGTAATAGAGAACAATAATTGGCTTATGGCATACCGTATTTGATCGAATAAGCTCCCTTTCTCGAATAAGCGCCCCTCTTTGATTAAGCGCCTCTCTTGAACACCAAAATTTGAAATAAGCGCCTCTCCTCGAATAAGCGCCCCTCCTCGATTAAGCGCCCTCTCCTCCCCGCCAAAAACAGTTACAACTGTAGGTAGGGTCTTTTTAAAAAAACTTTAAAGATTAACCAGTGGGCAGCACGTCTGCAAACTTCTTGAGTTGTAAAATTATTCAGTTTATTTTCCACGCGCTTCTTGTGACTAACGCATACTTCATCAGGGGGTTTTAAAATACAACTAAGTGCGCCTGCGTATATACCTAAAAACGAACTGAAGTTATTTTGCAATACGTAAAATACACACCTGTGGATTTGGGTGTAAGAACTACAAACCTCGCGTCTAGGACTGACAAGCAGAAAAATTTTGCAAGGTGTGACATATTTTATGTGTGATGTAATTTTGGGGAGCCCACAGTTTTAAAATAAATGAAGAATGGAAAGATCC
>Ga0126336_10002159_pt1 | contig 11028 bp, 5 predicted proteins | sample SidCmetagenome_FD_92530 | JGI IMG/M metagenome (GOLD analysis project Ga0126336, IMG submission 92530) | Coral microbial communities from El Islote,Puerto Morelos, Mexico - Siderastrea C C metagenome | ecosystem: Host-associated > Invertebrates > Cnidaria > Coral | place: El Islote,Puerto...
CATTCGAAACATAGTGTGCTTTAGACAAGCGGCGAAATTCATGATTGTCCTTGCTAGATCTAACTGTGGATGGCAAAGTGTTAAAAACCCTTGAAGCATGGTATTTAAAGGTGCCGGGGACATATTTTTAGATACCTAAAATTATGATTTTTAGATACCTAAATGATTTTTAGATACCTAAAAATCACCACTTGTTAAACTCACGAGAAAAATGCTACAGATTTTTCTTTGCCTGGTGTGGTTTTGATTTGTACTTGTCTTAAAATAACCATGCAACGTCGCCGACACAAACAGAAAAAAGCCTAGATGAAACCATAAATTAACAAAGCAATATAAAAAATGGGAGAGGCTTTTAGCTATATTAAATGGTTAAGGTTTACTGAGTTGTTGGTTAAGGTTTATTGTTACTGAGTTTATCTATCTCACTATCGGAATACACGTAGTGGTAATAATAACTATGATTAAGTTCTCTGTAGTCTGTAATGTGCGTAAGTATACACGTCGTAAGCTGTGTTATGTTAAAGTTATGTAAGAAAAATGTTGAAAAAATGATAATACATTAAAAAAAAGGGCCCATGGCCTTTTTGATAGCTAACTTTTCTAGTTTGCGTAACAACGTAACTGAACTGGATGCGAGAAAATTTCGAGCAGAAACTAAAAATTGCCTGAAATTGCCTCGAGTCCATGTTGGATTGTCCTGTAATGCAAATGAGGTAAGTAATCTGTGAAAACCAAAGCCAATCGCTGATTGACTGGCGTGCTTTATTCCAGGCTTGGAAACGTTCGGTTGCAAGGGTTACTGCAAGTTTTGATTGTCTAAAGAGGTTTTCAAAATGACAGACGAAAGCAATTAACGTTTGCTATGGTTCTGCTTTACGTCGTTCTAAGATTGATTTTTTTAAAATCTCGTTCGACTTTCCCAACTATTGAGAAGTAAAACCAAAACCAACCGTGACTTGCTCGCACACGTTTTCCCGCGCTTAATGCTAATTAGTTGTATGTACTCTGAGTTCTGATTGGTTCATTGTGTTCTTTGTGTGCATACATACTTACTGAAAACACGGCAAAACATCAGTTAGAAAAAAAGATTTCAAAAACTGGTTTACATGTTTGCCGTGTGGGAGTACGAGGAGGACATTGTGTTTCTGTCGTGATTGGTCAGAGTAACAACTTTGGTTTTGGTTTTACGGCATTCAATCGAAAACCGCTCCAGAGGCATTTAATTGAGATCGGATGTGGTAATTACTACAGAAAAGTTGACGGCTCACCTCTTGAAAATTGTAAACGTCCTTTTGGAAACGTCTTATTTCATCAATCACAAGGTAAATCTAAAAAGAAAAGCACGGGTCCAGTGAGACAGTGAAGGTTGAGCCATAAAGGTCAGTGTTGAATAAGACACAAATCTAAGGAAAACGTGACCGTTCGCGGAAGGCTACGCCTATTTCCCTTTCGTAAACGCTCGCTGCCATTCTTGACGGTGGATGCAATCTTTGGTAACCAAGCCTTTAGTCATGGTAGATGTAATATGTTTAAGCCCAAGTTAAATTTACGTTTCAAATTCGGGAAAGGGCTAGGGTCACCTATTGTAGATGTATCAGTTATGAAAGACAGTTAATTATAATATATACTTGAATTCCAGTTTCGGAATTGTGGCGGATTGGCGGGGTAGTATAGTGGTAAGGGAGGGAGATTAGCATACGAAAGGACCGGAGTTTAACTCTGAGTTATGAATGTCTTTCTTTTTAGTTGAAAAATTTTCAATAACAGTTCAAAAATTTTCTAAGTGGCTTATAAATGGCAACGAGCGTATACGAAAGGGAAATTTGCGAAGGTTACAGGCGTCAGCGCCAAGGGTACCCAGGCACATGCTTCCCCTCACCCACTACCCCAACTAACAAAACACTTCTCACTTGGTCCTGGGCTCGTACCGACTTACGGCAGAGCTTAGGTAAGGTGAGAATAAGGAAAGAATGTTATTTTCATGCCGTGGTTCAACAAGTATTAAACATCACCAACCTGCCTTCGTTTAGTCAAGTTTATAAGTCCTCCTTTGAAGAAGTCTGGGTTTCCTTCGGCGATGAACGTAAGATCCTTCATGTAAATACCTTGAAAACAAACAACAACAAATTTCAATTTCTCCACTTTCTACATGCAGCTTCCTAGTTGCTGAGTAACTACGACGATCTCTCTCTTCAATAAATAGACAAATTAAATTAAAATGAAAACTATTTTACCAGCAGTTCATATGAGTTCATTTCAAACACATATAATCATACACAATCATCATTTCACATGAATAGTAGAATTCGCACATATGACCAGCTCCCACTGTCAGTGGCTTCATAGCTCAAGCGGTAGAGCATTTACACCAGCTGGTATCGCAAAGGTCATGAGATCGAATTTTGTTAAAGTCAAATTTTAAAGGGTTCTGTTTTTACTTCTTAAATGGGCAATGTCACGCGATTTAGAATCTTTTTAAAAGGCTAAAAAGTGTCTCTGAATCAATTGAATTCCAAAAATAATGATTTGGCGCTGTTATTAAAGACTATCTTACGGTACTAAAACCGCTGTTTCCTGTCACCTGTTGATACTGATGGCAAGGACGGAAATGGATTAAAACGTGAAAAAATTGGGCCACTTCTTTCAAGTTTCGATGCAATGTTCTCAAACATCACTAAAAAAATTATATGGTCAGTTGTCCCTGATAAAATTCTTTCGATATATTCCTCATAGTCTTACAGGATGACTTTCTGTATGAGTAAAGGCACTAGGTAATGATTTTAGCACAGAATTGACCTAAAATAGCAAAATCCTTGTGACGTAGCCCCTTTAAAATGCCGAATAACTGTGATGTTCTGTTCCCCTTTGGTCTTCCTCCCGCAGTTTATATCAATTTCTTTCATACACATATCACCCAACAATTTCCAGCTAATTACAATCGATTCATGCTACCAAACGTGGAGATGAGCCAGAAGATTGGAAAATAAACTTTACTTTTAACCCGTTCACTCTCACAGCAGAATGTGGTTGTAACGTTTTAGGAAGCGGATTAAAACATAGTGTGCGTATCCATTCAAATGAAAGCCACTGAAGCAGTACTTTCCTGTAGTGCCGTTTATTGTGCGGAAAGAGATGACTAAATTTTGAGTTTGTGGTTGAAGTCTGAAGATGATATCCCGTATTTTCCATTGGCGCTTTTTCAGTATCTGATTAAAGTCGGGATTGTTGACGAGTTTTGAATTTGGATGTTTTTGGGACAGAGTAAAAGTGTTAAAGTGCTAGCCAATTAAACTTACCAAAGTAGGGAACTGAGGGAGTCGGAGAAGTTGCTAGGGCTTGTCGATATCTCTTATAGTTATCCTGCCAAAACAAACAAAACAGAACACAGCATTATCAAGACATCGGCATTCCTTATTCAATGTACATCAATCTCGTACCCAGAGTCCTCAGGGTTCTTGGTCAGCGGGCGGCGCCAGGAGAGACTCTGGGGTAATGGAAAAAATGTGATTGTTTTGATTGGCTGTTCTGGGCTGTTCACTGTAACAAAACTAAGAACCGTTAACCGCAAGATTCCTGCGGTAACAATTCCATTATCCCAGAGTCTCTCCTGGTGCCGCCCGCTGACCAAGAAGCCTGAGGACTCTGGGTACGAGATTGAAAATACATACAACTTGTTGTAGGAACTCTTGCAGTCGACCTACCTTCGTATCCATAAGGATTTCCATTTTGGCGTACTGTTCAAGACATTCCTTGGGAACAAGCTGAAGGTGAAGAAAAATTCAAATCAAACCATCCACAAACAAAGACGCCGCTGAAAATTGCTATAAAATGCTTGACTAAACATGCCACACAAGCAAGCTACCATTGTGTACTTTGTGTTGACGATCGACTTGTGTTTAAATACGTCTTTTGTAAAACTATCTTGTCACGCCCTTTATTTTTTAATGCAATAGTGGAGAAAAACGTAGCCTGTATTGCAGACGAAATTTAACCCTCGTTATATTACGTCTGCGACACAGGCTAAGAAAAACTCAGCCACCCAGGCAATCGTCTTTTATGGGAGTCTCAAACATCTAAATGAATGACCCCGTTAAAAGAAGGCTATTTCCCTTTTCATTCGTTTCATCAAGGGATGTGCCATAGGTTCTCCGTTCTCGTTTTCAAGGATAAAGCACAGTCAAAGTGGCCACGAAATCACAAACCGCATATGAGGTTATTGGCTGTTTAACTCAGTGAAAGGTTCCAAAAACCAACAACGTCAAAACGCCATTAAATTGAGCAGTGTAACCTGAGCTACTTAGTTGGGATATAAACTGGTAACAATGTTTTTCACCTCCTTTGTTTTGTGCAGTCGTCTAACAGGTGCACTACCCAGAGCCGCCACAACAATCGCCATCACAGCATTGAAGTTCCTCAGCTCTAAGCACAACTGAAAAACAACACAAGATACCGTTACGTTATAGATTTGTCAAAAATGCAAGAGCATGCACTAGCAATAAAGTCATTGTCAAAACGTATTTGTGGTAGACAAAGGCAAGATGACCCTCTTAGGTTAAATCTAACGAAAGTTTGTCGGGCTATTGTAGGCTGCAAATATGTGACCATGTGTTGTGTGATTACAAATTTCACTGTGGGCTCATTACCTTTGCAGTTTCGATGAAGTTAATGAACATATTAGCTCGTTTCTCTATTGATTTTTCTGTAACAATTGTGGCTGCTACCCACGTGCTCAGCTGGAAAAAAATGAAATGCAAATTAACAACAAGCCCAACTTGATCTGTTTATCATTGGACTGAAGACACTAGCAGTGAAAGGCTGAAATACACTCAGACATGAAACTTCCGAGGGCTCCTAGTTTGAATTATAAAGTACTTAGGTAGTAAGGTTTTCTATTTTTTTAACGCTACGTCTGAGGCAAGAAACGTTAAGATGACTAATCGCATGAGGCTTTTTAACTTGAGATTTGTCTATAAGGATCTAAACGACCAAGACCACGGGGCAATTCCGAGTGAATTAAAATTGAAGCGTTATCGCGCTAGAAAGAGGAAAGAGGAGACCATGATATCAAATTGTTCACCTGCTACAAAATTCCTGTAGTCTAGGAAGTTACCTGATTAAATCTGTCGGCTACTCTCTCCACTGACAGCTTTTCCTCAGGAGGTACCTTTCTTTTCTTACCCGTTCCCATGGCAATTTTCTTTTGGACATCAGTTGCTGTCACTGCACAAAAGCACTCTAAAGAAGAACAACCGACAACAAAGATAATCAGAAGTCCAGTGACAAACAACAACTGTTATTTCTCCCCTCAGTAAACTGTTCACAAACCTCTTGCGTCAATGGTCGGCTCGAGTTTGTAAATCAGATACCACATGACCACTTATTCTGACCTTCATTCGCTTTGAAAACGATATTACATGAAGTGAATGGCAGCACTGTCCCCTCCACACCTCGCCTGACCGAGGCCGCGATAGGACGGAAACGTCAGGAGCGAGCTGGGATGGGCGGAAGGAAAATCACCGAGCGAAGCGTGCAGACAGCGGACTGGGGAGGAAGAAGGGGACGGTGGAGTCCCTTCCATCACCCCTCCCCCACCCACTCCATTTGCCTTAACCCCCAATTACGAGAGCCTGTTCACAGGTGCAGGTGCTGACTAAACTAGGTAACATGGATCTCGTCTCGGAAGCATGGCAAAAAAGTTTGTGCTTCCTGGACGCACGTTTTTGTTTTCCAAAACTTGGGCTGGATTCATGAAGCCCTCCTAAGCTAAGATGTGTCCTATGTATTGTTGGAAAACAAAACCTATTGTTAAGAAACAATACTTAGGATTCAACTTGACTTTAGATAGCTTTGTGAATCCCGCCCCAGGTTTGTCGGTTTTGCCACAGAGAAATCAATAAGAAAGAAACTTTCAGTGTTTAGCCCTATGCAGTGCCCACTTACCGTGGTCAATGAGTGTTATCTGTCGTGCGAGTTCTTTGGGATGCTGTAGCAAGTCAAACGGCCTGTAGTAAGTAGAACGAATACATACAATTAGGCAAAATACACGAACACTGTTAAAGATCCTACGGGAGAGAGGTGTCGTTTGGTTCCGGCAGCCTTAAGTTATCGTCATATTCGGAGGTCGTTACATCCAAGGACCTAAACCTTTTACCATGTCTTCAGTAGTGTCGGAAAACTCCATCAAATATTTGCTATCACCTTTCCGCTTCTTCTGCATCACTACTATCTAGCCCTCCCCCCCCCCTCCCCAACCACCCTCACAAGCCGATGAGACACTTACGAGAAATCTCGGCGATCAAACCCAGGCAGCTCCGCATCTGGAGGGCACTGGCAGATCAACAACTGTCCGTTAGTGCTCTGACCAAACGAACGGTTCACGCTCTCAAAATCATCATCATCACGAAGCATAGAGCTAAACGGTCCCCTCTGGGTAGGGGTGGGAGTAAGTTGTCCTGAGCTACTATGTGAATCGCTCCCCTGGGAGGATGTGTTACTTTCTGTTGTGTACTTGCGGCGACGGCTGCAGGAGGAGGATTGTTTGAGATCTTGTCCCATTGTGAAGGAACCAGAAGGATCGAGAAGATGGCGCTCGGTGGGTGAACCCGATTCCTCTACACTTGTTTCGCTCCCTCCTACGAAATAATGAACCGATGAAGAAGTAAATATCTGTCACTCCTCACCGACACTGAGGTGAATATTGTTTTAGTATATACCAAACCAGTGGATAGCCAGCACCAAATAGTTCCTTTTTTTCTGAGAAACGAATTAAAACTTGGGCGCGAAATCTAAAGAATGCGCGGAGGTAGCCTGCGTGGCCGGCGTTCGAAGGGGAAGGGAGAAGGGGAGTTCGAGCGCGAAGCGCGATCGTGGGGGTGGGGGGTCGGGGGAGGTGAATAGCAGATACTATCCCAAGTTTGAATAGCCAATCAAAGGGCATGCGCGATAAACAATATCCACTGGCATGGTACTGCGGCAAGCACAGACTCTCTCTAGCTTCAAATCCGGTTTCTTCGATAATTATGGTTAATTGCAGTCAATACACGGAATTCATGGAAAGCAGGCATACTTATATTTTTTGAAGTTAGAATTTATACTCAGTTTGACAAAGACGATCGATGCTATGTATTAGAGTTCGCTGTTTTTAATTTAGTTTCATTTGTAAATTTAAGGCCTGATGTCTTGAACCGTGTTTAAATAAAGTTAAATGAAATGAAATGACATAAAACCATTTTTACCGTATTGCTCGCAAAAGAGCTATTTACGGCGGAATCAGTCCTAAAGGAAGGATAGGCATAGATGTGACTGAATTCTACTTGACTGCTAGCGACTTCCAAATACAACCTCGAATTTCATACAAGTGGTTTTCTTCATTTACTTTTTGGTTTAAACAATATGCGGTAGACGGGGTCCACCTTTACGAAATTCATCGAATACTTGTGACTGATGTGTAAGTGTAACGCTAGGTTACGCTTGGGACTTCAAGCAACTAACCGGCGACGGCAACGGTAATGTTGAGGGGTAGGATTGAATGGTAAATGTTAATGTAAGATAAAAGTTACAAAAAGATACGCTTTAACAGGAAAAACACTACTAATATCTCTGCACGTGCATTGTGCATTCTCTGAACGTGCATCGCACATACTGGTAAATTTCAAAGTGGTCAATTTTCAGGTTTTATGGAGAACGTGCACACTGTATACGATGGACAGTTTCCTTTCTCTTATTAACTTTACGAATTCATCTCTTGGATAGTTCCGCTGGAGCACAGAATTAAAACAGCTTCGAATGATCTGGAAGTATATTAAATATCGTGAAATTTCCTCAAGTGACGTTTTTGCTGGCGTTGAATATCAAATTGCATGTTCTTCTTACTGTTTTCCATATATTTCTTATGGCGCTAGTTGGGAGACTTTGATTAAATATCAAGACATTTTATTTTTCGTGATCATTTTCTTTTTTCTTATGACCTGTATGTTTTATTAAGAAGTGACACTGAATAGAGAAATTAGATGTTTGTCACTAATGGGGCTTAAGGAGTTAAAGCTTCTACCGATGAAGGTGTATCTTACTTGATGCTGTTCTTTGAACGCTTGAAGACAATGATCCTGGCTCCCAGGAGCTCTTAGATTGCAAGGTGCTCTGTAAGGTGCCCAAAAGAAGGTCCGCCGAGGTGTGCGACCCCACGGATAAGTTTCCTGGACTCCCGGAGGTCAGGGTTGATGCTGTTGCATCTTAAGGGTGGAAAAAATGAACAACCAAATCAGCAGGTTTAAATAAATAATGTGAAACAGTTATACAAATAGATATAAATAAACATTAAATAAATGTCGAGATCTTTCTCGGAAAAAAAATCTGAGACCCCACAGGAATCGTTGGAACGTCATGGGTTCGATTCCCGTTGGGGGCTCGGAATTTTTTCCGAGAAATACCTTGACATTTATTTATTATTTAGCTATTAAATAAATAAAGGATGGCAAAAAAATACCACCTACCTTAATAGCTCTGTTTTTCTAACTGAAAACTCCACTAGACATGGTCACTATTTTTACAAACTCCGTTGACCAATTTGTGTGTATTTTAGCACTGTCTCTCAAACGTGGGAACCCAACCAAACATTTCACCCACCTGTCGTTGCTACGTCTGCTCCAGTCTGTAGGGGCGTGACATTGCCTTGCCCACCCTTCTGTAGACCCCCCTGTTGGTAAGGCACTGATGAGGACAGCTTAGCTGACATGGACAGCTGTCTCCTGACCTTCCCAGCATGCTGATCAGGCACGGAAGATGCCAAAGAAATAGCGCGGAGTCTGGACACTACTCCAGAGTCACTCTCGTATTTGTCAGAGTATAGGGCGGGCCTGTTTGCTACAGCCTCCAGGGCCTGGGCTCCCCATGTTTCTGTTTCTTCAGCGTATTTGCTCCACGGAGAAAAATCCTGTCCTGCCAGAATCTGAAATTGGAACATTGAATAGAGAAGAAGGAAAGAAAATGGTTTTTGTGGTTACGTAGGGGCAGTAACGGAAGCTGTTGCAAAGGAAAATCAAGCCCTGAACATTGTGGAAACTGCAAATGCTCTACTGACTGAGTTTTGAAGCCACTGGAGAAATACACGTACATAAAAAAATGTACAAACAAATCATTGCTACTGTTCTCAAGGAAAGGATTTTTATCCGATTCTCAACCTTAGCCACCTTAAGCAAAATACGACATTTTAAATTTTTTTAAAGCAAAACACAGTTTGCATTTTTAAAAAGAAGTGCCTTGCCCAAGTCATCTCTGATAAGAAAATCATATTTTCAAGACGTAAGCTAAACCACCAAATTATTAGCGCTCACCTGCCACTCAATTTTGGTACAAAGCAAAAGAACATCATTGATTTCCTTGAAAACACTGAAAAAAGAAGTGCCATCCAGTCAGCCAGTCAATGTCCATAATTCGTAACTACTACTAACAATCCTGATTACCGTTATGCAGCATGGCGTAACATTTCGGCGGATTACCATAAAATCATTTCCCGCCAAAAAAAGTTTTTCACAAAACAAAAATTAGTAAAACGGCATTTCTCAACCACCAACTTCAGTTTCTAGTGATAAGCGATCTAAAACCCATTGCTACGTAGTTAAGTCCGGTTTAAGTAAAAAACAAACAAACAAACAAACAAACAAAAAATTATATTACTGTTTTACGGTTCGTGAAATCCAGTTACTCCTTTACAAGACGTAAACTTTTGAAACCGAAAGAACTTCCTTCCTCACGACGATCAGACGATCCTTCTAAACTTCAAATTTTGCGTGAAGCCCAAATGTATCACGCGCGTATTTCCAGTTGGCGACTTACCCTTTGTTTTCAAGCATGAACTCAAATGTTTTGTTGATAAATTCCACACGAAGTCTGGTGTCATCGGCTAATGATCTCCACCGCTTCAACTCCTTCAGTTGCCAGGAACCAATAACGACCTAATATGAGAACCAAAAGAGTGACAACATTGTGTCAATATTGAAATCATTTCTCCCACTCACTGATAACCAAGTTGACACCAAAACATCGCGAGATAGTAATAGCACTTAATTTTAACATGGCTCTGAGACGATTTTAGCGTGTGGCAGCTGAGGTAGCTGTGAAACATGAGGGTTGTTTTGATGCCATGTCTTGAGCTAATTAACCATTGGGCGAGTTTATTCCCTTCGATTTATCTTACAGCTTGTTAGAAAGCTTTTTGGAAAAAAAAGGAACCGTAGATATTGTTTCTGCAACTTGGTGTTGTTCCAAAGGATCACTTGCATTATGCAACATTGAAAATAGTTGGCTTGGCGAGCTCTGGAAGTAAATAGACCTTATTTTTACAAATTATCATGGGTATAACTCTGTATTCCCGTTATAAACATAAACCTTTGTTTCCTCATGTGATTTGTAATTCTGTAATCCCCATAATTTATGTAATCCCTTTAATCCCTGTAATCCCTTTATGAATTCTAACCTTTGTTTTCTCATCCATCACAGTGATCTTCTTGGGACTGACGCCAAAATAACACCTGACTACACCCCCCTTGGGGTTGACTGTACCTAAGCACTTTTAACACATGAAAAAAGAAATTTGTTGGGTTAGTGATGGGGAATCCGGAAAGGATGTTCTCACTTTTGCCTTAATCTAAATTGAAATATCTAGCTATAATAGCAAGGATTTTTGATTCCACGATTTTTGACTGCATGTAATAAATGCGAGAAATACTGGTCCGAGATTAGCGCCCCCTCTTCTTTTTGCTTCCAGGTTGCAGTTTAGAAATAAACCATCACACAAACATCGTTCAAGAAACAAGCAAATATTGTGGCTGATCTGATTCCCAGACGATCCAGGGATGTCACTTAGCCTAGGAATTTGACATTCCCTTTGCTCAGCATCATCTGTTTCCATCTGACATTCATCTAAGTTTTTCATCTGTCATTCATCTATGATTCTTCAACCTCCTCCAATAACTAATCTTGTCATTTTAAATCAGTTTTTTTTCCAAACAACAACAACAACAACAACAA
>Ga0126336_10002160_pt1 | contig 11027 bp, 5 predicted proteins | sample SidCmetagenome_FD_92530 | JGI IMG/M metagenome (GOLD analysis project Ga0126336, IMG submission 92530) | Coral microbial communities from El Islote,Puerto Morelos, Mexico - Siderastrea C C metagenome | ecosystem: Host-associated > Invertebrates > Cnidaria > Coral | place: El Islote,Puerto...
AAGTGAACTAGAGTGAGATGTTTCAAATAGCATTTAAAATGTTACCGTGCTATGAGTAGTTTTTTGGTAAATATTTTTTGCACTTATTGCTCGAACGTTGAGCGGAATCCGTCTTAAGTTCTTTATTTTTAAACAGGTCTCGATAATTTCTAACTTATGTTGGATGACTGCTTACCTACCTGTTGACCCTTGTAGTAACATTTTGTATCTTTTGTGCTGGTGTAGTGCATCGTCTTTTCCAGTGTCCGATACCTTAAGATACCTTATTTATTTAATAAGGAGGCCTAAGTAAATACAAGCTTTAGTGATTTCTTTAGACGGCCTCGCCATTTTTTTTTGTATTAGTACTAGTAGCTTGTTATCTTTTGAGGTGTGGCAAATAATAATAATAATAATGATAATAATAATAATTATAATAATAATGATGATGATGATGATGATGATGATGATGATGATAAACTACTCACCCAATCAATCGACGAAAATCAATGTTAGGAAATACAATCGACCACTGTGTCATGTTCGAGATAAAAAGTGTGATATGTCACAAGTTTTAGTTTACAAATGCGTTTTACATGTTTGTGTTAATCCTCTAATACACAAATTTACTTTCAGTTGGCAAATTTATTAGATTTCCTTTATCTTGAAATATTTTCCGAGTACCTGTCCTCATCTTACAGTCACGCTTGAAATAACGCCGATTTTTATTGAAATTTTGTGAAAACGTTGAACAGTCAACTAGGTAAGAAAAACTTAATAAAATGATCATTTCTTATATTCACATTCAGGCAACCAGACTGGTTACACAACAGTCAACCTTAGAGATAGTTTTCCATACCTAGCTAATATTTGTATATACCAAGTGAGCAGACTAAAAAACGCAGAAATAGGTATTAACCTCTTTGTTGAACAGTAACGGTTTGTTACTTTCCTCCAGCTGACGAGCAAATGTGTGGTTTTGATGGTCACTGCATACCAGGACTTACACTGAAGTGTTCACCAGGAATGTTGAGGTGTCCTCTTTTCGACTACGAGTGTCCCCTTGCTTGGAAGTGTTGCTGCCCAAAATTACCGAGATTTAGTAAGTTGTCCGAGGTTATGAAAAGAACAGGTTTTTCTCGCAGACTAGACTTTCTATTTTAGCGGCCATTACGGTGTCCATTGTGTAGCGTGTAGGCCAGTACCTCTGCACCAATGCTCCGCATAGGAATGCGACATTTCTTGTATAAATTATTAGCTTTTATAGCAGCAGTCTTTGAAAGGCCGAGTAGCGCCGTAATGCAAATTTACCAGGGAACTCACCCCCTGAACATGTCCACGAGGTTGGAAACTTGCCGCTGTGTGCCCCCGTGTACGGAGAGACTAGGAGATGGGGCGGGGAGAGGTCAAAAAGGCCGGGAAGTTTATGGGTGGTTGGAACCAAGAAACCGGATTCCCATGCGAGTGGAAAGCTTGTGAACTCTTCAAAACTGAGGGCTTTAACCTTGTTTGGAAAACTCTAGATAATTAACCAAAGTTCAGTACTTTTCTTCAAATGTGTATCCCGTCGAATAAGACAAACTAATCTGAATGAGATCAGTAGACAACCCTGGCTGTGTGCAGAGGTTCGTATTTCCTTTGCGTTCGCACCTAATGTGAAGGAAATAAGAGACGTCTACACTCAGGCTAAGACAACCCAAGTAAGCAATGAAGTCGGCGCACATATATATTAACCTTTCTATGTTGACGTGACTTATCACACTTTGTCCAAATATAAGAGTTTGTATGATAAGATAAGATATGATATGATATGATATGATACACTTTAAATGTCAGAAATAACCAAGAATTCCAAACAGAAAATGATAAACCTTGTCTCTGCGGTGTTTTTATCATTTTTTATGGGCTTCATTTAAGCGGTCAAATCTCCACAACATAATGTCTACCAGTGTAATTGGCGAGGTAAGGCAGGCGCTCCTCTGGTTTTTTCCTTCGGTTCCAAATCCAATTTTAACGGCTGGAGAAACAGTCCTAAACGCGACTTCCACCAGTTTCTTTAGAGGCTTTAACAGTTAAAAATTGCTGCATTTAGCAGTGTTTCACCGATGGTCAAAACTGGATTTAAAACTCCGAGAACTGAACGTTGCACCTAACAACGACAATTACACTGGCCGACATTTTTTGGAGCTTGAGTGAGGACCAGCGTCAAATACTTTTCTGCCTTTAGTTACTTCTTAATGAAGGCTGATTAAGTTCAAGAACATTATCTCGCCCAAATCGATTAAGAACACTTTAAATGAGCCCAAGAAGACCATAAACAGCAATAAACACAACGCGGAAAACAAGGTCAATTACTTTTTTTTATACATGCAACTCCAGTTTCTGATTATATGCGTCAACGTGGAAAAGCTATAAGCATATGCAGAAAAATTAATGAGACTGGAGGCTAATATGTACGCTGATGCCATCGTGTGCTTGGGCTGCCTTTGATGTAAACTCTTAAATTTCAATTAATTTTCTCCCGAGACCGACTGACATTTGTGACTGACACCTCCGTATCTCAACGAGTGGACGGAGTTTTTCTAATCAGGTCTAACTGATCAACTGCTTTTCTTTAATTGTATCTCTGGCAATAATCACGTTTTCTTCTTTGTTTCAGGAATTTCTGGATGCATGAGGGCCTCAAAAAACCCTTTCGTTACAATTTACGGCGATTTGACTGTGACTTTTCGTTCGTAGTATAAACACTGTAAAGCGCTTCTTGATCTTAATATCCTGTGTAAACGGCCCGGCTATATCGAGCTGATACCTGTTTCCGTTAGATTTACTTACTATTTTTCAGTCATTAATGAAGTTTGCTCACAAGGGTCAGTAAACTTTCTCAGTGACTCGTTTAATTTGGCCAATAGCACTTATCTTGTTTCGATCAACGCTTAGTTGTGTTTCTTAGGAAAGCTGTTTGTTACTTTTTATAGCATGTAAGGTCTCCTCAGACGCCAAAAATAGTCTCACTATGAAGGCCGTATGAAGGTAGTGTATCGTATATCTAAAAGAAAGGGAAAAACGTTCGGTGACTATCGCGCTGCAAGTGTGGAACTTTTGCGTTTTGTAGTTCTTGCGATACTTCATGATATAATCTCATGAAACGTGGCAAATGTATTTTTCACAATTCCCAAAACACAGATCCTGCAAAATCAGGTTACCTAACTTAATAATTCAGCTTATAAGGGCCCGTCTTTGATAAACCATAGGTTTCACTTTCTCGAAAGCGACGTCCTGTTTTCAAAATTTTGTTGAGGCCTAGGGCTCCTCAGCTTTCCATTTACCCGGCAATTTAAAGACTGCTTTGTCTGTACCAAAACGGAAATAATAAAAATTTACCCCTGATTGCATTCTTCTTGTGGTACATGAAGTGTAAAAAGAAGTAACAGGATACATTTTTGTGAATAAAAGTCGCATAAAACTGATTGGAATTAGTTTTGAGATTTGCTATTTTATTTTCATGTTTTCTTGTTTGAAAATTGTTCCTCGCATATTAAAACGATTAATAGGCAGTTTACTGCATTCACACATTAACAAATTCAGCTTATAAGGGCCCGTCTTTGATAAACCATAGGTTTCACTTTCTCGAAAGCGACGTCCTGTTTTCAAAATTTTGTTGAGGCCTAGGGCTCCTCAGCTTTCCATTTACCCGGCAATCCAAAGACTGCTTTGTCTGTACGAAAACGGAAATAATAAAAATTTACCCCTGATTGCAATTCTTCTTGTGGTACATGAAGTGTAAAAAGAAGTAACAGAATACATTTTTGTGAATAAAAGTCGCATAAAACTGATTGGAATTAGTTTTGAGATTTGCTATTTTATTTTCATGTTTTCTTGTTTGGAAATTGTTCCTCGCATATTAAAACGATTAATAGGCAGTTTACTGCATTCACACATTAACAAATTTAAAAAAAAATTACACCAATTCCACAGGAAATGGACAATAACAACTTTATAGCTCAATATGTAGCGAAAAATATGCTGCGTGTGTTGTGTGTTTTCCTATCAGTTATGTAATCAGATCAGTTAACTTTGTTACACCCTTTTGTCCTTTTCATATTGTAAAATTATTGTAATATTGAATATATGAAATATTGTTTTAATATTGTTTTAAGGTTTGTTATTTAATCGTGTCCGTACTTTGTTTGCTGTATAATTCATCGTAACCATTGTAAAAGTTGTAGCCGTGTGAATAATAAAAAAAAAGAAAACAAAACAAAAAAGAATTCATACATCTTTCCATTTACTGAAGAAATCGGTCATTCAGTGAAACTGACGAGTCGTCAGTTCGCTTCCTAGCTGATTTGACGGAAATTTCGGTATTGTACTGACGCTTTTTCAGACACAAAATAAATGGAAAGAAAATCAAAATACAAAGCCACAGATCCTTGTTGATTCTCATGACTTCGCAAACCTTTATCAGCATAACTCGAACGATGTTGTTGTAAGAAAAATGTAGAATTCAGTGTGTTTGGGTCGTGGGACAATGAAAATATCGGTCCGCATGCGGACTTGCGATGAACGTCTGTGGTTTTAAATGAGTTCTGATAATGTAATAGATACAAAATAGTGTCATTGCTCAGTATTAAAACGTTAGAAAGTACGATTGTTAACATGGACAATCACAGTTCATGAACGCCAAAACATTTCGACACTTTACGAGGGTGACGGGACGTGTTGGTTATTAACATGTGGTCGGGCTTACTCAAACGTCGTACAATAGAATCTCGACAATCTAAGACTACGAGCAGTCTCTCTTTCCGCCCAGCGATATTGGAGAAAAATGAATAACGCAGGAGGCGACGTTCGCATCATGCATAAGTTAGGACAGTTCTGTAGCACAACATCACTTCTAGAGCGTCCCTAGTAAGAATTCGAAGGCTTCAAAAAAATGCATTTTCTAAGGTCTCTTTGAGGTTTTGAGGTAGTTTTCTCTTAAGTGGGAAATAATGACTATATGTGATATGCGATCCATGTTCTTGTGCTAACTCAACTGCTGAGATTTGAACAGCCAATGTATGAACTTACATGTTGTTTTCTTTGTGACAACTGCCAAATCATGGGGTGGTTTAAAGCCTATTAAATAATTTTTTTTCTTTCCATCCCTAGGTTTAACAACAAAATGTGTCTCCAGTCTAGTCTGCCCCTGGAATTGACCCAGGCTTACAAGGATCAAACTGTTATTCCGCCTTAAACCAAATACTGAGCTTGTCCAGGACTTAAGTCAGCTAACATATTATGATCCCTTGTTAAGTCCTGCTTTAAGCAACAGAATAAATAAAATCCAAATCTCACGAGAGCTTTAAATGGGTTTACAGCTGTAAATATAAGTGAATGTCCTCTTTAAATCTTTTTTTAAATTTTTTTTTGGTTTGTTTCTTGCGTGCTTTGATGTTGTTTTAAATTATATTATGCATAAATGGGTTTTCTAGTGCAACATTTAGTAGCGAGAGACAAAAATTCGTTTGAATTGTATACCTGATTTACACTAGTGACATAATGACATAATGGAGATTACGTAAATGCACAACCTCTATTGATGTATTATGTACAACAATGATGATATTATGTACAACGGTGTGAACAACACCACACAACAACATAAACATCTGAATATAATGACTTAAGCCAAAAATGTTATCTTTCCTTACGTTGTTATGTTGCTAGTGTGGACCAGGCCTAAGGGACCATCCATCTTGAGAGTCTATTTTTAAAGAATCCCACATGAAATATTTCATTTAAACACTGCACAGTTGAACTGGTTAATATGGGCACCTTCAGAACAGGACAATCTGTCCCTGACAGGGTGTCTGCATTAAGTGGGTCAATTTTGTCTAAAAAATGCATGGCCTTTAATACCACCAGGACAGAGAAAGCTGTCTGTTATAATAAGGTTTCCATATTGAGCGATTATGCCTGCAAAGTAGGGTTTGACTGTACAATGTAGTTTAGCCTCGTAACCTGACCTAGCAGAAGGGAGGTAGTACTCAGGTATACTAAGGACTGGGTCATTTGAGGTAGATTCAAAAATGAAGGGGGGTGGTCTAACTCAGTAAATATGCAACCTATTGACACGAAATTAAACAAAAAGATGAAACTTGTTACGAAGGCTCATTTTGATAAACAACTGTCACCATAGGGATCACGTGACTAATTAACGTATTGAATTTCGATATTATTTTTTTGGCGAGATACAGGAGCACTTATGCAAACCTGACTTACAAAATGACGTCTTAATAGTTTTCCTTTCATTAGGTTCCACACGAAATTAACTGGAAAGCGTGTCCAGGTCACGTGGTCATTGAAATGTCATGATTTTGCTGTCACACAATAGCCATAAGATCCTCATTTAGGGTAGGGAGACCACCTTTCCAGTTACATTTGGAAAGTACCTCATAAAGGTAGAAAAGCAATCACTGGAAATGCCTGGTAAACTTATTTTATCCTAGTGTGCAGAATCCCTAAAGAACAAAACCGGAAGTAAAACCTTAATTGGTCACGCAATGCATATCACATGTTTCCTTTCGAAGATAGACCACCCCCACTACTTTCTGGATCAGATACTTGCAGACCCAGTCCTTAATATACCTGAGTAGTAAAAATAATCCATCACTGACTTTCATAGTCTGTGAACACAGCTGCCTCTCGTTGCTCTTGGCTGCTAAGGGCATTTGCATGAACGCCCTTAGCGGCTGGGAGTGACGAGAGGCAGCTGTATTCCCAGGCTATGACTTTCATTAACAGGATGACGTGAATACGTTGTTATGAATCCCACTGTTGGAAGAGAATTCAATAATAATGGCTAGCTAGCTCTCAATGGTCAACCACTCTTGTAAGGGACCATCAGCCTTGAGGGTCCATATTTAAAGAATCCCGTTTGAAATAATTCATTTAAACACTGCATAGCTGAACACTTTTTCTGGGCATCTTTAGGATAGGACAAACTGTTCCTAGTCGGAGGTGTCCAAAAATAGTAGGGCTTCAATTCCACTGGGAGAAGAAGAGGAAGTGTTTGTATAACTGGTTCTACTGTGCGTATTTAGTCTTTCTCGTCAACCAACATCTGTAAGGAAACACCCCTTCTGGTTGAAAGGGTGGTTGCTGATTTTAACTGCACAGGCAAAATTTGTTCATAAAAAAATAACGTAACAGAAAGACAGAAAAACAGATTTATAGAAATAGCCTTAGATGAGTGCTTGAGTGCAAGAACATTGTTGACATTGTTCAGTTCTGATGTCCAGAAACCTGAAATTGTGACCTTATCACACACCAAGCAAGGTGCCTGGTACCCTAGATTGTTTCAGTGCAAACTCAGGGCAGAGCCCCCCAGGCATACTGCATTTCATTCTCGTCAATTAGACTAGACAATCAAAAGATTGTCTTTCCAGGCTGTTGTTCTTTTTGTATGTTTTTGCAGTAATTATTATTATTGCAGTAATAATTATTATGATTGGTAGTATTATTATTGGCGTGTAGCGCCAAAATGATTATAATTATTTGATATCCAGCAAGCCCGAGTAGAATAATTGTTTTTATTATTAAAAACGCAATCACTTATTACGCGGGATGACGTAGTCATCCAGCGTCTAGGACGTAAGTGTAATGTCCTGCTTAGACCCAACGGGTTCGTTGATTTTAGCGACCTCAGCAAAACTACAGGAGGCTTACAAAGACGAAATTTAACATTTTATCAGAGAAATTGTGTCTATTTCGCTCACTTCAAGTACTTTAAATGACCATGTACACCGCTCAAGCTTGCAGTGGGTGGCCTTTTTCGCTAAATTTGCCACTCGCATGGTGCATTAACTTCCGTTATTATAAACACCGACCAAAGACAACTTCGGACACATTTGTTGGAACACTTTCACTCCCCGCCCCCCAATGTTGATAACAATGACTTGCTACATGACCAAAATTGGTTCACTCAACATTGAGGGGAGGGAGAGCCACAGATTCAGGCAGGTAAATTGTGACATTGAGAGAAGTGTTCCAACACAATGTGACCGGGGTTGTAGGTTTCGGTCGACGGAATTTTTTCATCGGTGTCACAAATGGGCATGTTTTTTTAACTTTCCCGTTTCCCGTGCCCTTGGCACAAGGCTCAAGGGACGTCCCGAAAAATTGTGCGATTTTATTGGCTGTAACTTCAAATCACGTGCAAGTCAGAAGTACAGAGTTGTTGTTATAAGTTTTTGTCGGCACGCGTGCCCTGTATGTGATAAAAACATAATACAAGAATACTCGACGCATCAGTGACATGTTCAGTGAAGCGCAGCCTTAAGTTATAGAGTATTTTCCCGTTTCAAGCGATTTCTTTGACCCCGTAGAACCTGAGATAAATAAATATCTCAGGGACCTGCTCAAATCATGGCGCCACACAATTAGTGGAACGTGATGAAAACATAATTGTCGGCAGGCGTGTAAACGAAACATTGACAGCAATAAAAATAATACAAGAATACTCGACGTATCAGTGAAATATTCACAGCAAGAACTGCCTTGATTTAGGAAGTATTTTCCCGTTTCAAGCGATTTCTTAGACCCAGTGGATCCTGAGATGTTGTTTTTTTTTTTGAGAAAATTGCGAACCGAATTTTACCAGTCATTTGTTAAATTCTCATCGAAAACAATAGGTGTGAAATTTACGAATTGCACGCTAAAAAAGTATTTTGTTAATAGAAACAATGGATAAAGTTTTCTTGGATCCTAAACATTATAAAAAGGTAACTGACTCAATAAGTATTACAAGCATCGATCATTTACGACAAGTGTATCCACGAGTCATGATCAGTGGCGACGGAGTTACGAGTTAAATTAAATAAAAATGCCTGGTTTGAAACGCCCACGTCCAAGTTTCACAGTTGAGTTCTCGAACTTTTTAGCACGATTTTCTTTTGTTTTTGGGTTATCCACCAGTGCGGGTAATCTGTTAATTCTTTTTTCCCCTTTTGGCTAAAATCGGACCGGTGCGGGTAATCTGCCGTGCGGGTAAACGGCCGGAAATTACGGTAATCATTAAAAACCTTTTCTAATAAACATGATGTTAACATTACGTTTAAATCTTTTTTGTTGCCACTCAAAGATAATTGAATTTCTTCACGCTTACTTCATTCTAACCATGTCTTCTTCTTGTCCAGTTCTGGCCCCTCTCTCTCTGTCACGAAACGCCAGCGTGCGTGGAGAGGGGCCAGAACTGGACTAGTCTTGTTCTTGTTTATATCCTTTTACACTCCAATACTGAACATCTCCGTTTCTCTTTCACATATCGTACTAACCCATGTACTCGACAACTGTCCAACTCCGTTCAAAATAGACCTTACATGCACCAGCACATCCCACGTAAACGCCTTCAGGCGTCTTCTTGTTGCTATAAAATCAAGAAAGACAAAAAAAAAAAGAGAAAGAAACTCCGAGTTAAAAGGGAACAAGGATCGATCGCGATCACATGACTGACCGAAAACTGAGGCGCCATGCATAACCTTGTGAAGTGTTGCAGCGTTTCTTTGCGGAGCTGAAGGAATCAATGAAACCGTGCTCCGAAGTGAACGTACAAGCACAAGGTTTCTGAAAAATCTTCCAATTATGGGCTCTGAAATGTGGTACGTGTTTGATTTTTCCTGAAAAATTGCTGCAATCGTCGTTCAAAGCGGATTGAAGCTGTACGATCTCACCGTTATAGCTGCAGGAGTTCAAATGAACGGGTTTGTAAACTTAATTGCTCCGTTCGCACATCGCTGACAACGGAGCCATCATGTGTTTGTTTGATCGAACTGAAGACAGAATTAATATGTTAGCTTGAAGTATAATTTCCATGCAGCTCACTGAAACAAGACTACGGAGGCGGGGAACATTAGAATTCTCCATCTTACTTTTTTAAACGCAAACCACAAAACGCAGTTGTTCTCACTTTAGAGCCCGCGGACGGAATTGGTAAAAACGACACTCAAACAACCTTGAAAGCAATTCAACGTATTTTACATAGCATCCAATTTGCATCTGAACATTTGGAACTGCTGGAACATAGATAGAGCTACAACGAGTACAGGTAAACCAGTTTCAATTTTGCGTGGTATAGCCAAAAAAATGTAGCTAAATGTCGCCCTTTTGTTCAATGCTTGTTCTTCAGACTGCTGCATGATTTTTTTACTGACTCGCCATAAAAGTGTCACTATTTGTATTAAATGCTTCTCTCCCATTTTACTGTGATTTACTTGATCTTGTCTCGATATTTCGCAGTCAAAGTCTTCCGTGTAAAACCTAGTGTTTGTGAAATTTGAAGAACAAGTGACATGACTTGACGATGAAAGAAATTGCAAACACAGCGCTAATTGCTTAGAGGCATTCCGTGTAAAAACCGGTCGATTTTAGATGGAAAATAGATTTCTTTCATTTTCTGTGCAGAAGTACAACATTATAAGTAAAGTACAAAAATCGCAGTTGTTTGGCTTCATTTGATTTTCTGCCTGCTCTAGGCCGATAGTTCCGATGCGACCTCTGAACAAGGAAATCCTTCGGCCGGAACCCCGATTTTAACACTAAACTCGAGATAGCACAAAACAACACAGAGTTGACAAGAGCAGCTCATATTTATTCCATACCTTAAATAGACCATGTTTATTATTTTCGATGCTAAAGTAACTTGTTTTCTGTTGTAGGAATTTTGCTAGAATTTTTTTAGTACACCAACCTAAAGGCATTACGAACGCCGTTGACAAGGTGCGCCATTAAAATCAAGATTTCTTAAAAGTGGGACCTGACCTACAGCTCATTCTCTAATCAGACAATAGATCAAGGACTGGTCTAAAAGTAACTGTAATAAAATTTGTCGGCACTCATCATATGTTTATGGAAAAACCTAAACAAAATGCACAAAAACTGCAACACTCACAACTTGACTTACTCGGTCAATTCAACGACATTTTGATTTGTCTTCATTACAACTAATGCACCTATCAATGTAAACCCCGTGGGGGGGGGGGGGGGGGGGGGAAGGGGGGGGGGTTTTG
>Ga0126336_10002161_pt1 | contig 11025 bp, 11 predicted proteins | sample SidCmetagenome_FD_92530 | JGI IMG/M metagenome (GOLD analysis project Ga0126336, IMG submission 92530) | Coral microbial communities from El Islote,Puerto Morelos, Mexico - Siderastrea C C metagenome | ecosystem: Host-associated > Invertebrates > Cnidaria > Coral | place: El Islote,Puerto...
CCCCTGGGAAATGCTCCTGTACAGAGCCACCTTAACTTTCAAATGCCAGATGTCAACTGGCAATTTCCATATTGCCCATTCCAATGACTATCAGGGCACGTTATCTGCTTTTGAATTGATGGAAGCCTGTTCTTGCAGTGAGCTAAAACATCCTTTATTGCCACAGTCACGTGACTGATGACGTCATCACCGTGACATTGATATGTGGGATAACTTTCAAGCAAGATGTAAATAAGTTATTAAGCATTGAAAATTTTTCAGGAGCAAAGCATGCTGGGAAGGTTCTTGTTATAATTATAATATTGTTTTTAATTATTACTAGTAGTAGTGGTAGTTGTAGCAGCAGCCCAAACACTGGGTTGTATCTGGCTGCATGCTTTGTCTAAATGGCTCTACAATTGCCCCGTAGGGCTGTTTTTACCCTTACCACTATCCCTCGTGAAATCTTGAGAAGATCTGCATGAGGATCTTGAGGGGAACTTTGAGGATCTCCACCTCTAATCCTCAAGAACCCTGCAAGGATCCTCAGGGACGGGGCAACGATACTCAAGGAACCCTGACCTGATCTTTGAGAATTCTGACGAACAACAAGGATCCTAGTGAAGGATCTTGTTCTGTTTTCTCTGCTTCCGCCTGAAGCGAAGGAGATAGCAGACGTCTCCACGCAGGCTTATTACTAAGACAAGGAGCTGCCATTCGGATAACTGGCACTTAAGTAAATTTACTTGGATACGTGCGCTCCCAAGGGAGGTTTCAAACCCACCTGAGACCCTACTTCGGCACCAGTACCACCAGAGTTCCACTAGCAAAATGAAAAGGCACCCGCATGCTTCATAATATGAATCTTTACATTCTTTTTCGCAGGGATCTAAGATCAAACAACATCAGGAAATTTCCTGCGGATGTATTTCTTGGTGTTAAAATGTTACGATATTTGTACGTTTGCACGATATTTGCTTATAACTTATTAGTGAAGCCTTCTTTTTGCTTTTTTTTCTTCCCCATTAGTAGTTATGTAAACATGGAATTAAGGTTTGTTTGTTCTAAGTATGTCAACGCAGGTTGGGGTGAGGAGAAGTAACTACTGGTGATACAACGACTATCATTCCCAAACAAAGGGTCTTTTATACTCTTCAGGACTTGCCATATTGATTTCAAGACCTATAATTCCTATGATCAATATCTATCTCCATGAAAAGACCGGTGACAGCAACCCCCTTTGAAGATTAGGCGCTTCAAACTCGGCCAAGTACGACCCTTATATTATTGGGATCAGCTAAAAGTCGTTAAATTGGATAGTCAAAAATGTATATATTGGGGGAGCACAAATATAGAAGTCTATAATTTCACTCTATCGTAGAAATCTTTATTTTGCCTTCCATAGAAGTATCGCAAGGCCAAAAAGAAAAAGTTAACAAATCCAGTAAACAATTTATTGACATATGAACAGTAAAATTCATTTTATTGTTTCGTGCGCTTGAACAATAACAGAAATAAGAATTAAAAAAAAACTGATAATAGGATTAAGAAGGAATAAGGATAGGAATAAATAAAAGGGATGCTAACAGGAATAGGAACGGGGATGGGAATGTGAATAAGAACAGCAAAATAACAAATGAGAGAGGGAAAATGCCGTCAATCATTTGGCAGGTATTACAGTAAAAAAGAGCCAAAAAATCTCCAAACTATCTCCAGCCTTATATTGGAGGAGGAAGTCTTTATATTGGGTGAAAAAACAAAAGTCTTGTTGCTTGACAAAACAACATCCTTATCGTGCTTTTGCGAGCTGGGCAAAGCCTGAAGTAGCGTTATCTATTTCCTGTTTGTCATTCCGCTTTCCGACATCGCCACTACAGTTGTTCAATCCGTGTTCGAAACCGGCTATTTCCAAAATCAAGCCTCCTTCTTCAAAAATAAAATAAAGTCATAGATGTAATGAAATTGAAGATTTCTAGTTTTTAAGACCTGCAGTTTTCGAATTTCATGGGGGAATAAACAGGTCTAAACAACTTTACTTCGTTTGTAAGAAGAAGATAATCCTTTACTTTTTTGTGATTGTTTTGATTAAGTATGTTTCTTAGAACAAACTCATCTATTTTTCGATATCATCATTGTCAACTGTATGACTGCGTTATCGGGATTCAAGATGGCGACTCAAAATTCAAAATGGCGGCTTTGCGACGTAATTGTGACGTCATGAAACGTCGTAATCGACTCGTCATAAACCCAGTCTTTAAGATATTGACTTGCTAAAATCGTGCCAAGTTTCATCACAAGAGCGTAAATACTTGTCGAGATCTATAGCCCCCCCTCCCCCCTCAGGGTCAGAAACTCAAAAAAAGCCCAGGCAAATAGGGTTAAATGCGACCAAAGGACACCGTCAATCCGGCCAGATAAAAGAAGGAAATCTATGCAAAGATATACTACTCGCCTGTTTACCCAGACCTCCGCCGTCTATGGGTACAGCACACCAATAAGACCGGCCGTCACCCGCCTTGGAAAGAAGAAAAGTTAAATGATCGAGACTCATACTGGTACACCCGTAGGGTCAAGGAAGCTATCCACACACCCTGATAACATCAACAGAGATAACGGAATCGAAATTCCCGAAGCGTGGATACCAACTATGAAGAAACACAACAGGAGAGCAGTTCGGCTAACTACCGAGGGAACAATTTCAAATTGGACCTCTCCGGAAACAACTTTACACCGGAACAATGAGGATTGAAACGCACTAATCGAAGCCGATCAATATGATTCATATGGTGATGCGCAACCAGTCGACCTCACCGCCTTATGAATACTAGCAGTAAGCAGTCGAAATGGCGCGATCTTCAAGTGAAGTTGACCACATCGTGAGACAAATGATATACACTTTACGATTAACAAAAAGCTGTTAGATTTAATAGGGCTCGCAATGTTAGGGTATATTTTTGTTCTCCCAATGGTATGGCAAAAATGATTAGGAGAGGAATAAAAAAGTGTCATTGCTTTGCAGAGATTTAAGTTCAAACAACATTGATCGACTTCCTGTTAATGTATTTTCCAGTCTAACAAGATTGGAAACACTGTACGTATAGCTTTGTCAAGGTTTGCAACAGACGAGCCGATAGGGCAGTTTTCAAACGAGCGTCGAAAGTAATGTCATATTTGCTTTGGTTTTGCTTTACTTAGCTCTCTGATCGGAGAAAAACGTTTGCGCCACTTTCTTAACCAAACCGAAGTCAAACCAAAACTAATAGTGACTTGTTTGCACGCATTTCGCTTCGCTTGACGCTCGTTACTTCTATTTGCTTTGATTTCTGATTGGGTCATTTTGTTTTTTGCTCCTGTTGTGATTGGTTAGAGTAATTACTTTCGTTATGATTTTTCGACACTCAATTGAAAACTGCTCTATTTACTGGGGCGATACAAGAGAAATCGGATAATTAGGAAAGCACAAAAAGAAACAAACATTTTCGACTGAATTATGTAACTGTTTGTCCAATCCCACAAGTCCCCTTCCAGACACTCTGACCTCGTACTTCCTGTTCGCTTGTACTAACCGCAAGTAGGAGCAAAGAATGGTATTGACTAAGTGTTATTTTGCACGTTACTGAACTCAGAACGTATCAAGTAAGGCAACACTGAACAGTTTACAAATTTATTACACCCATATTTTGAAATTACTGGTGATCTTTGCAATCTAATTGGCTCTCAGCCGTACGATGTATTCATGAATCGCACAATTTTTTGCTCTAAATCGCATCCTTTTTTTAGCCAATCAAACTGAAAACTAAATAATACTAACCAATCAAATTTCATTGCTTCCCTACACTAGCCAATCAGATTGCAGAAAAATATAGGCCAAAAAAAGTCAATTTTGCGAAATTTGTTTTGCAATATATGTTGCCCAAATTCCCCCTTTTCCAGATAAAAATGGATGAACTCAACTGCATATAGTCCTTAAACGACGACAATGATCTCCTTGCGGCTGAACAATTTCTGGCAGATGATTTTCCAACTTTTGATGTCAGTTTTAACCAAATGATCGCCGTCTTTCCTCGAAATATTGCTGCAGTTTCGAACGGTCTCGAGTCCACCGAAACCAAAGCCAAAACAACAACAACAAGACGAAGCAGCGGACGTTCAAGATTTCCTATAGTTTTAAACGAAGATATCGAAAAGCTCAAGTCTGTTGTAGTAAACAAAAATACTTCCCGCTCGACAAAACAGAGGATGAACGTTTTTAATTCGTGGTGATCCTCCCGTCATCTTGACAACAACATTGAAACAATGGCCCCCAATGAAACTTGACAAGGTCCTGAGCAAGTTTTGTGCAGAAGTTAAGAAAAAGGACAGACTAGATAATTACTAGCCAGAATCCCTGAAAATCGGGCAGAGTTCCACTGAGAGATATTTAAAGGAAAACGTCTATCCAGTGAGCATCGTACTGTCGAGGGAGTTTCACAACTCTCAGGAAGTACTCAACGTGAAGGCGATTTCCCTGCGCCAACAAGGCAGAGGTTAACGACTAAACAAATCCGAGTGGGTTAAAATACAATCGGCACCATTATGAAGTCCAGGGCTTCCTGTCTTACGACTAACAAGAAGATTACGAACCACAGCATGAGAAAAACGCTCGTCGCCAAACTGAAGAAATCCGGTCAGCCGCGCAACAACTTTGAAAGACTGAAAAACTGTTTTCGTCTACACACGAGTGAGTTTTGTCACATGACATGATCATTTGCATAATTTATGTAACAGCCTTTCCGGTTCCGCGTTTTAAAAACCGGGTTTCCTGAAGTGGATACATGAATATTGAAATTGGCAAAAAACTGTGATTTCAAAATGGGTGCAATAAAGTGGTAATTGAACTTCGTATCGTGCAATTTTGGTCTGAAATCATACTTGTGATTTCAAACCGAACGAGCGCGCAGCGCTGGTTCGCTTTTTTTTTGAAATCACGCGTATGATTTCAGACTAAAATGCACTCCACTAAGTTCTACTACCATTATAAAAGTCATGTCATACTTATGTGTTATTAAATAAATGCCCGTTGTAGAGATATTGGAGAAATTACAAGACGTGACAAAGAGGCATTAAATGATAAATATCAACTTGTTTAGGTTCCCACAGTACGGAACATTTTCGCTCAAATTGTCTTTAAGTGCCTCTTTAGGCATTATCTGGTTAAGAATAGAAGTTCAATTAATTGCTTTGACGTTACCTTTAACTCTGTATGTAGAATCTCCACGTTGGTTTACGGTACCTTTCTTAATTATGCAGTAAACAATTTTTGGATAAAAAAATGTGAATTTTATTTTGGGGATTTTTTGGGCTATAAAGGGTTAAGATCTGTTGCAAGAAGTGTCTTTTGTTTCTAGTCTTTTCTTACACTTTTGAAGTTATTGGTTTTCTTTTGTTTTGTTCTTTTTGTGTGTGTGTGTCTCTTTTTTTTTGCAGGAATCTGAGTTCAAACAGCATTCGGATGATTCCTGTGGATATAATTTCAAGTTGTAAAAAATTATCTCGTCTGTACGTTTGGCTCGATACTTTTAATACCTTTTAACTGATGCTTCTGTGGGGAGACAAGTGTACCACCCACTGTTCTCAGTGTTACTGTAGTTGTATTTTCTCAATTGGTGTTAGGCAAATAACATGTTATAGTAAATACGTATACGTTGGTATGCATAGTGAATACGTGCTTAACAAAGTCTGAATATTCAGTCGTCACGAGAGTGGGATACAGGACAAGTCTGAGTCCGCGACGGAAATCGAACCCATGATCTCGCGTTTACCAGTCGGGCTCTTACCACTGAGCTACTGGGAGACTTGTGGCGAGCGACGTCATATTGACTCAGTTTGGTGTAAGAAATATTCTAATTTGAGAAAAACCTGAACTTATGGCGTATTTCCTTCAGCCATATTAGCGAATGGGCAATAACTTGCACTATTGGCCATTAACTTGCCTTTTTGGAAAAAAACTTTCTCGATCCAGCAAAGTACTAAATATCTGTTTTCCACACTTTTGCTTCTGCTTTTTTAATTTCTAATTTCAAAATAAGGCCATAGCCGTCCTCTGTTAAGATTTTGTAGGTTTATTACTTCAAACAGCATTGAAAACCTTCCTGTGGGTGTATTCAAGTTACTGAACTCAGAACGTATCAAATAAAAGCAAGGCTAAGCCGTCTACAAATAAATGCCATGTATCGTTTATGTGTTAATGCCTGACTTATGGCATACTTCCTTCAGTTATATTATTAGCGAGGGGGCAATAACTTACAATAATGGGCAAACCTGCCTTTTTGGTAAAGAAATTTATTGATCGAGCAAAGAAGCAGAGACCAGTTTTTTTCCCCACTTTTCCGTATTTAAGTCTGCTGCTTATCCCAGAGTTAGGCCCTAGCCCTTTTCGTTCTTATCTTCACTACTGTTGTCATTTTGTAGGTATATTAGTTCAAACGGCATTGAAAACCTTCCTGGGGGTTTATCTTCCAATCTTTCGAGTTTAGTTGATCTGTACGTACGACACTATATAAGTTTTAAACAGTACATCAAAGCTGGTGAGAATGATTAATAATTAATTTTATATTTAATATCCATCTCGATGATTCTCCCTAGGAAAAGAGCTGAAAGATTTTAAACTCGATGATGCGAAAAGAAGACATGAACATCGGAGAGCTTAAAGGGAAGAAATCATTGTTCGAGGGCATGAGTTACTCGTTGTTATCTCAGCTAAATCTCCTACTGCAGTTTAATGCGTTATTTTCAAGATTCTTTTTTTTTAACAGTTCTCATGTCGCAACTTATGGTGTGTTTTCTTCGAAAATTGGAAAACGTGACTATTCTTGACTGGGACGGTGTTGTTTTCTCCAGTTTGTTGTACTTCGGCACTGCACATTGGGTTGTACTGACCGATTGCTAATTATCCAACTATCGAAGAGTCCTTTTTGTGGTCAATTAAGTCCTTGAGAATGAAGCTCTTTATACTTTTTCAGTTGTGAAGTATTTTTATGTTCCTTATATTGTTATATATTTTAGCCTCTTCATTTGAAGCGAATGACATTTCTGTACCAATTTAAAGACCTCACAAAGTCTGCCTGATTCGATCAAAGCGAAAAATAAAATTGCGAGTGAGGTTATGGTATGCTTTGGGATCTATTTTGTTTTTAATATCGATTTCATTTCAGCGGGTTACTAGTTAGAGATCGAAATATTTTGTGGGGTACACCTAAACTCACGCACTCACAACTCACTTAAACTCGGCAAATCCTTGTTTTATTCTCTTCAAGTTTACAACTCGTCCCTATTCTCTACCAAAAAACCCATTGCATAATCACTCGCGTCTCCAATTTCAAGTATTGCAAAACTCGTGATCCTGATGCCACGACACTTCCGTTTACACTCCTCTAAAAATTGAGTGTCACTTGATTTTTACCGAAATAGTGTTCGAGCTTAAAATGAGCTAGAAAGAGTTCAGTCATCATTCTAATCCGCGGTAATCAGTCGTATTTCTCCTTAGCGGCCTCAGCTGCTTGTCATCTGTTCCTGGATTTCTCAGCCTGTTGACTCCTAGGTGTCGGCTGCAAGGGTGCGTCCTCAGTTGCACAGGTCCCTTAATTTCCAGCGGGCACACTAATCTTAGTGGTCTCCAAAAGTGATGGCCTTTGTGCAGCAAAGTTACCACCCTGATAATTCCATCTCTTTCTCGAACGTGGTGCAAAACTCTTCCTTTCTTCCACTTCCCTCGGTTTTTTTCATCTCCCATTACTAACACGTTTTCTCCAATGTCCGGTACTGGGGCGGTCCTCCTGTTCACTCGATGGCTTTCCATTACGCTGTGTATGTATTCGTGCCTTCACCTTCTCCAGGCATGCTGTTTGGCTTCCATCAGTCTCTTGAGCAGTTTGCTTGCTTTATCTCTGTTTTCTTCTGTCTCCTCTACCACGTGTGCGTTCTGTCCCCACATAAACACATTTAGGGTTAAGACTTGTCCCTCCCCTCCGTCACTTTTGAGGTATGTCAAAGGGCGGTTGTTCAAATGTTTCTGTATATCGATGATCACAGTCTCAAGCTCTTCGAAGTTTAGGGTTGTCCTGCCTAAGATCTTGTAAAGGGTCTTTTTCACGTCCTTGATCACTCGCTTATACATTCCTCCCCACCATGGGGACCTGGAAAGGTTGAATTGCCAACTGATGTCTTCTCTCGCAAGCTGGTCCTGTGCCTCGCGCTCTTCCGTATCTTCTTTATCCAGCTTGCGGTAGCTTTGAATACTGAGGCGTTGTCTGAAATGATGAGACGAGGCCTTGTCCCTCTGATAATGAACGGATTCAGTTTTTCTTTGAAACTCTTCAGCTGTCTGTGATTCGTCATTTCTAGGTGTTCTGCTTTTGAGGTTGTACAAGTGAAGATCGTTCTTGGTGATTTTGTGGTTGAGGGAACCAGGAAATCAGTTGTCTCGAACGGCCTCCTATCTTCCATCCGAAAGCTTGGAATTTCTGCAGTTGTTGTGGAGTCGTGGGGCTTGGTGCTGAATACCCTGCACGTGTTGCACTGATTGATCACCTTCTTGACCTTGGACCTCAGCTTTGGAATGCACCATTAGTTGCGTGTACTTGCTATTGTGTTTGCAACTCCCAGCTGCATTGTCTGTTCATACGTATGAGCGATAGGTTTCTCGCCAGACAGCCCTCCTTCAATGTATACAGGGTTGTAACAGGGAATTCTTCCACTTCACATCATGATGTTTGCGTCGTCCTTGACTAGTGGCCAGCCAGGTGCTTGTAAATTTGGCGACGTACTACTCTGGACCTTCTTGATCCAAAGATTCTTTGAGTCTGCCATTTCCTCCGCTGTCAATGGCCGCGTTAGTTTCTTTGTTCTATGTGGTCTCACAAAAGAAATTTTCAAGAACCACAGTGCCCATGCCGTTACTTGGAGGGTTTTCCAATACTTGTTTCTGTCTAATAGTGTCCCCCACTCATTGGGCTTGTGATCTTCTTCCTTGATAGGTTTGTGCTCATCGCTGACGTCCTTGGTGCATTCAAAATCCGGCTGATCCGACCAATGCTTCTTGTCTAACAACCATTCTGGTCCGATAAACCACCCTCCTGTCTCCATCTTGTGGATTCCAGCTCCTTTACTTCCCTGATCTGCCAAATTCTTCTCCGTCGGACAATACGTCCAGTTGTTGACTGTCTCTGGTAACTTCCGCCACCTTCTTGACTCGGTTTCTACGAAAACCATCCAAGTTTTTCCTAGGTTGGTGATCCAGTACAGTGCTACCATACTGTCCATCCCTACAGTCATGGAGATGATAGGCCATCGTTTCCGAGCGTTATGTAGATTTCGGACTAAATTGTTTGCTGCCATCTGTCTGCTCATCAATTCTAGTCTCGCTATGGACGTGTTTTGCTTTGATATTCTCGATTTTGAGGTCAGTAGACGCTTGACCACTCCTGTCGCGCCTTCGACAACGGCTATGGCTACCGTGGAGCCTGCAGTGTTTCTTGCGTCAGCAAACACATGAAGATGTACAGCTTCTACCAGGCCAACACCTCTTGGTACGCTTCTCGGAACTCTCACAGTTTTCAGTTGACTGGACCATTTCAGTCAATCTCTCCTCGGCTGGTCTAAACCTTCCGTGTTACTCCTTTGTCTCGTCGCATGCGTCTTCGTAGATCTGTTTGTTTTTCACGGTTGAAGGAGAAATCATCCCCAGAGGGTAGTAAGGTGGCTGAGTATTCCCCTCTTGGTAAACGGCTGTTGTCAGGAGGCTCTGGTACTTGTACCTCCAACATGTCATCCCTCTTGTCCCATACTGTCCCGAGTATCTTGCTAGGGTTTGGTGAATCTTCACTTTCCAAGCACTCAACGTCTGATTCCCATTTATGTACGGGAAACTTCGCACTCTCTAGGATGCTTGTTGCTTCGGGCTGAAATTTTTCTAGTTCCTCAACCTCTTCCCCGGTCTTCATCAACTTTTCAACTTACGTGTTTTCCCTTAAGGCCTGGACAGTCTCTTGAAACTCTTCGCTGTGCTTATCGTAATGATAGTTGAGGGTAGCTCCTAATAGAAATGGGCTTGTTTCTCCTCCAAGAGGGACTCTGGTGAACCTCAAGTGTTGTTCTTTACCATTCATGTTAAACAGGAACCGGAATGCGTCTCTATCCTCCTCTCTGACGCCAATCTACAAGAACGCCTTCTGAATATCCGCTAGAAAAAGATAGGTGGACATTTGTGCTCTGATCAAGATGTCCCACAGTTAAGACTGCAATGATGAACCCGTGTACATAAATTCGTTTACACTGTTGGCCAGAGGGTGGGGTTTTTCTTTGGCTTCAATAAGCGTTGGCACTTTGGTTGTGCTCGCACTCTCCCTAACAACTGGTTTGTGTGGCATTTAGAAGGTGCGGCCCCCGGTCGGCGTTTCGGGCGCAACCTCCACTATCTCTTCCTCTAGCTGATCCCGCACTATTTTCTCGTACTCCTCCCTCAACTTCAGGTTTTGACTCAACTTCTTCTGGACTCTAACTAGGCGTCTCCTGCTTAGCTGTTGGTTGGAACTAGACAAGGAACTCCCTGGAATCCAAGGCTCGCTCACTTCGTACCGGCCGCCTACTCCCCTTGTAATGCTCTCCTTGAAACTACTCAGGACGTCCGACTGATCATCCTCTGCTCTACCCTCCACTCCCAACACGTCTAGACTGTACGCCTTCTTGTAGCCGTTGGCTTCCTTGATGTACATACACTTGTTTTCTGTGTACTCCTCTCCTCCGTGTATGATCCACCCTATGACCCACCCTTCAGGACGTCCCTTGCACGTTTGCTCTGTTCGTATTTTGTAATAGGTGCTGTCACCCAAGATCAAGTGTATAGGGTACCCTTCATTCGCCGTCATGTAAAATTGTTTGGCTTACGGTTAATTATCCGCCATCTTACTCCCAGTGATTTCTACCTGCTCACTCGCTCTATCATCTAAGGAATCAAGTCTCACGTCAAATATGTGCGTGGACTGTTTCTTGACACCGTTGATAGTTACG
>Ga0126336_10002162_pt1 | contig 11025 bp, 10 predicted proteins | sample SidCmetagenome_FD_92530 | JGI IMG/M metagenome (GOLD analysis project Ga0126336, IMG submission 92530) | Coral microbial communities from El Islote,Puerto Morelos, Mexico - Siderastrea C C metagenome | ecosystem: Host-associated > Invertebrates > Cnidaria > Coral | place: El Islote,Puerto...
AGTCGAATCTTTGATTCCAAGCTACAATTGCAGCCGCCTTTTCAACCGGTAATACTTTCAGTCGTTCGCGATGGTTCTTGGCGTCAACAGTGCCCGAGATTTGAATTTCAGGATGTGGTAAAGGGAAAACTATCCTTCCCCGGTTTAGTGGAATATTTCTCTGGTCTTCGTATTTTTTAGACCGTAATTAGATTCCTTTTAATAGATCCCTTTTCCCAGAGATGTTGGCGTTACAGCTTCTTTACAGCTATGCAACGTGTCTGAGTTGCAGTGAATTGAAGGCTGAACTGTACTTCAGTCAATTCTACGTCTAAATCTTTTAATGTTAGAGATTCAAACGAGCAAACCCTAAGACATAAAAGCCACATCGCTAACAGACACAACTATAGAGGTCAAAGTCAACTGGCAAGAATATAACATGCGAAAGCCACACAAGATCTCATTCAAATATCAGATATACAGGGTATATGACCTCAGTGGAGATTTGAAAATCTTCATGCGACGTTCCAATAAACGGATCAGTTCAGTCACTATTTAATTTTGCGTACCATACTGAATGAACCCGTTACAAATATACAAGAAACATAATTGGCCGAAAGACTGAAATAAAAAGGGGCAAACAAAAACATGGAGCAGATATCCTCGAGAGAGCAACATTATACTGATCAGAATGGCCTGGCGAAACATGCACTAGCTTCTCTCGCTAGGGGATATTAGCGCTGTATTGTTCTTTTACTAATATGGCAAATTATCGACGAAAAACAGTAATTAAACTAAAAGGCCAAAATGACCGCACTGTTCTTCGCGTGACAATCGAATCTCCGGCGCTCTTCGAAGGTTATCAACATAGACGACTTCAAACGGCCATTCGCGCAATTCACTTTCCACTTTCTTCGCTTCTTCAGCAGAGAACACCTATAATGACAATAATTCCTCCATTTCATATGGACTCAGTCCCTTCTTTGCAGTTTCATTAGTAGATTTCGTACACTTTTTAGGCTGTTTCATTCCCCGACTACAACCACTCGTGCTTGTCTGACTCAGGGCGATATTTTTTCTCTTTCTGGCGGTTACGAATTATGACTCAATGATTTCCCGTGAGATCCATAGCGCCATTTTCACTTTCTTCGGATTCACTCTCTGTGCAGCTTGATTCTAATGGAAAGTTCATCATTTATGTTGGAGTATTCAGATTGGAGAAACTGCTCGCCATTTTACAATGAATGCGTTATCAAGAAAACAAGTGAGACAAATTTTTGATTGGTTGAAAGTTGGAGGCGAGGTAGGGGCGCGTGAGGCTACGTAATATTAACGCGGGAACACCCACTCTAAAAATAACCTAAGGTGTAAATACGCTGTGACATAGGGTCAACATGGGAGATAGAGGCTCCGGGGTGATAGGCTCCTGGTGTCACCAATTAAGCGATGATAAAGTCATCAGCAATGACTTCAACGCCTTCATGCATGTTTCTCGGCCATACGTCCGGAGCGGAACTGATACAGATGGGCATCCGTAGACATCGATAGCACCCGAAGGGAGTGTTAAACGTGGTTTTGTAGCTGGACTCGAAGTCAAGTTTCTTCTGCCAGAACCCATCTTTCGCATCAACTACGGTAAATAGGTTGGCTCTGTCCAGGCGAGTAGCGACCTCATTATCGTCGGCATTTGATAATGTTCCGTTTAATAGCTTCGTTTAGATCCTTAGGGTCTAGACAGATTTTGATCTTGTTCGGCTTTACTACTGCCAGCCCATTCTGTAGGCTCGGTTACTGGTGCGATGATTTGTCGCTGAGCCAATTCGTCAAGTCTTTCTTTGATTTTAGGGCGTAGTGCGGCTGGTACTGGTCTCGATGGGTGAACTTTCGGTTTCACAGTCTCATTGGTGACGATTTTTTTACTCGCCAGGTAGTTCTCCTCTGGAACACATCATTAAATTCTTCAAGTATCGTGTTGTTGTTTGGCGTGACTATCCCCAACGCGATACTTATGTTGAGTGACAGGATTGGCTGATAACCTCCGTCCACTAAATTAACCGTGAGAGTTTTCCTTCTGTCCTAGCGCCAGACTTGAAGGTTCCTCTTTCCGGCTATGCGCTGTCGTTCCCCAGCGTAGGACACGATAGATTTGTTGCACCGTTCTTAATTTGGTAAGAGCCACGTCACTAATAATGGATTTGTGCAATTTTAGAGGCAACAAGTCGTATTCTGATCCAGTATCTACTTGAAAGCGGACTTGATTTCCGGGCTGTTGTTTATAGACAGAGAAATTGACGAGGGCTTTGTTAACGCGGAAGCTTGGTTGTTCGCCAACGGCACAAATTTCATATGGACCACCATCGTCGTTGGAGTGTTCTTCTTGTACAGCAGCAACCATCTTGCTTCGGCAAAGCGATTGGAAGTGATTTAAATTGCCACAACGTTGACATTTCTGACCGAATGCCAGACATTTTGTTTCGCATCTTTTCTTCCATATCTACTGGTTGATCATCCTTTTTTCATGGGTGGAAATGTAAACGTGAACTCCTTAAAACAAGGCCGTGGACACCGCAAACATCGCGTGCAGCAAAGAAGTTTACTTGTTGTTCAGTTTGTTCAGCTGGTTTGATTAAGTCCACTACGGTCTTTTGCAATGTTAAATCGTTCAATCGTAGCAGTCTTTCACGCACTTTGTCTTCTCGAATTCTTAACACGATTCTGTCACGTAAAATGTCATCGGGTGTAATATTGTCGTGCTGGCAATTCTTTGTAATTGTTCTTAACTCTGTTAAGTAGGCTACGATACTTTCCCCTGGTTGTGGCTTGCATGTCATCTCTGTATGTTGGGTCTCTGCGACTTTTACCTGGTTATAGACCTATTCGATTGACCTTTTATGCACTTAACAGAGGCCATCTCAGGGGGTTGACCCCGGAAAAACCCCCCTGGCATTTGCACAACGACGTTTACAAATCCCTCCACCAAAGAACAATATTTTTTCAACAAAAAGCTACCACTGACCCACCCCCTGGGGATACATTAGTATGCTAGTTTTTTCAGCAACAAATTTACAATGATTTTCAGATAAAGTCTTAAGTCAAAAAGTACATTATTTCAAGGGACTCCCAAATTGCAATGATTTTTTTTTATTTTCTATAATAATAACTCTTTCAGAGAGTGATGATGATGGTTAAAATATAAGCGACGAAAGCCCGGGGGGCAACCAGCAGATACTCGGGTAGGAAGGAGAGGCCAACGTGTTTAAACCCTGCCCCTATTTAAAACAAAAATCTTTGATTTTGCTACCCTGTTTAGGACAGGTTTGAGATTTTTCGTACCTTGTCTAAGACATTTGACCCAACATCATACCCTCTGTTTCTTATTTTCAATATGCTGAAGATTGGCAAACTGGTAAAAATTCGACTTACGAATACTTACGGTCATGTAACTATAACCTGTATTTAATTGATGAAATCTATACCCCGTTCAAGACAAAACCATCTGAAAACTTTACCCTATCGGGCCGCACATTCCTGTTAAGGCCACATAAAGGGAGTACCCCTCCCCTCTCCCCGGGGAAGAAAGTCCACCCGTCTACTGCATGTGGTGAAGTTCAGCTTACTTTGTAAGTCATGGAATGGCAAGTGGGAAGGGAGACAATATTATTGTTTCCCTGGTCAGAAAAAACAACAAGGATTCGTTTTTGCAATATGTTTTTTACTTGGCAAGCGGTTTGCCTGTCAGGAAAGTAACAGAAACAAGTAAGGTACTGCAATATTATTACAGCAGAGCCCCGGTAACTTGAACTCTGAAGGGAAACGAAAAACAGTTCGAGTTAGCAGGGGTTCAAGTTATCGGGGTCGATTGAATATTTAATTTGCCATGTTGGAATAACATTTAATCATAATTATAATAGTATAACTTAAGCAACAACCCATTTTGGAACCTGTTCTGTAGTTTGTATGAGGGTCTCAAGGGGTGGGGGGGGGAGTCCTTGGAGCCCTACAGCCCAAAAATTTTTGCATGGAGCCCAGAGCCCAAAGCCTATTTCTACTTGAAGCCTGGACAAAAATGATGATTTTTGCTAAATGGAGCCCTAAAGTTGGTCGGCAGCGTTATGAATCGTGTGGGTCCTTTCCCTGGGAATTCTGCTACGAAAGAGCAAAAGTGATCCAATCCCCCAATCCCAGGCTACAAATGGGCAACAAAAGTCAACAAAGTCTGCACAATGCCCGCGTATGTCCCCGGGGACACCCCCAGGATGACCGCTGATAAGTGCATTACAGCCCTGAGTTGGTCACTGCAGTTTTGTGATTTTTAGGTGGTCCCATAGAAGGGGTCATGTAGCAGGGACTAGTCATAGGGACATGTAGTAGCAACCAAGTCCTTGTATACCTTCAGATATACAGCTGTATCTTGCACTAAGGATAAAATTACACTGCATTTAGAACTCATAATCTAGTTCTACAAGGTTTCTGTTTAATAAAGCTTTGACTAGATAAAATGTGGTTTATTAATTGACAACAATTTTGCAAGGAAAATGATTCTTGAACCTTTCGGAATTCGCACTTGTCTATCTCTTGAAATGTTCAAAATAGATTTGCCAACAAGTAGCATTTACGTTGCAAGACTCATTTCATGTTGTATCCAGTTGGTTTACAAATGTTTGTGTGTTTTAATTGATCAATAATTGAGCCACATTACTCCAAGTCAATGAAACTGTTGCTAATGAAAATACAACCGACCTAAAACATTTTTTCCATTATGATACAATCAATTAGCGTCAAGATCTATTAGTTGTAATAATGAATTTAACTTGTTGTTGCTGTTGTCTTTGTTTTTACTTGGTAAATTCGATGTCTGCACAGACACCCATCCATCTGGATTTGGTATTTTTTGTTACCTTTTGTCCTTCGTAGAAGCAATCCTTAAATGTCAATGCCTACGCCCGGCTGGTGTCTCTTCTGCTTGTGTTGAGTTGAGTTGAGTGTTGAGTTTGATTGATCTAGATTTGTCCCGATTCATCTGGCCAGTTGCACTTTACAAACGGTAATACGCTGCTTCTGCCAATAAGGTATTTTAGACAAATAAATCCCGAGTAACGATTCCAAGCTCCTTTTGAATCGTATTAGCTGAGATGTACGGTATATTTTGCTACTTGTGTGATTCTTTTTTCCTCCGGGGAGTTTTCTCGTCCACCATTTTGAATTTTTATGTAGAATACTGCTGACCGCTCGTTCCCAGACTCCTGTGTTCCCCGTTCCCGGTTTTCGGTTCCCGGTTCCCGGTTCCCGGTTCCCGGTTCCCGGTTCCCGGTTCCCGGTTCCCCGTTCCCCGTTCCTGGTTTCAGTAGCATCCTTGTGGCTTTGCAAATATTAAATCTATAACGTTCGTAGATAACCTGCGTTCGTGGCTCACAGTATTCATCAAACTTAGCTGGCACATATTCTATTTTTGTTTCATCTTCGCCCTCGCCCCATTCGAAGGCAACGAAAGCTTTCGTTGCGTCTTCTCCTCTAGCCGGCAAAGTGTAGATACTCTTGTACCAGTTGATCCTGGTTGTTAACTCCTGTGGCGATTTCGTATCTCGACCACACTTTCTTCCACGCTTTCCAATTTGTAGAGAGGTTGTCGTCCATGACAAGCGCTTTTGGCGGTGGCAAGTTCGCAGGAGGCATGAATATTTGCCGCGGAGGGCATCGTTTCTTGAGCGGCCTCTTCCTGAGCAGGCGTCGCTTCTTCTGGCGACGATCCTGCTGTCGGCATCGTGTTTAAGGTTCTAACATCATGTAACGTTTCGCTTTAAACGTCGAAATGAACAAAAAACTTGCAGATAGAGAAACGCGTGTGCTAGTCAACTCCTATTTTAATGAATGCTGCTCAACATACAGAGGAATATGAGTACGTAATCGCAAGGATCGATTTATGCCGAGATCACGCAAGTTATTATTGTCTTTATGAAATGTCACACAAACGAATATCGTCAAAATTATCCTTGTCAGCTTAAGCTAAATGTCCTAGTGAAAACCAGGCATATGTTCTCACTTGCTTATGCGTGTGTTTATGCTCATGCTTGCGTCAAGTATGGCATTCTGCACGTGCGTATGTCCTTATCCTTATGTCGCCAGTGTTCTCACTTGCTTATGCTCCATGCTTGTCTTATGAATATTCTGGCTTGTGCTTATTACTACTTATATGTCCAAGTGAAAACCAGTCTTAAACAAGTCTTGTGTCGGCTTATGCTTAAGCTTATGTTGCAGTTTTGACAATGAAATCTGGAGGCGACAAAAGCACAAGCATTAGCAAAAGCCGACGAAAGAAGAACGAACACGGTTTACATGCTTACGCTCGTGCTTATGCTTATGTCCAAGTGAAAACCAGCCTTTACTTTTGACGTGTTATATCTCCCACGAGCAACAACAAACCTGTTCTGTGACCCGTTCGATCGTTGATTTAGAAATTACCACAATAACAAAACCTTTTACCTGATCAATTCGAGTGTTAACTCCATTCGACTGTGAGGACCTTTAGTAGTACTCCATTAATGTAAAGTTAGAAACTTTCAATATATAAATTAAGAAATAAAATTGCACTATTGTTTGGTAGTTTATTGAAAATTAAACGCCGCATCTGCTTGGTAAAAATAACCCATATTCTCAGTTTATATAAGCTCCACAACGTCTGAACTGAACCAGAACAGAATGGATATCTAGTAGCCTGTTCCAGCCGCTCAGATCGTGGTTTGTAGGGTGCTCCCTACAATGTTAACGCCTGGAACAGGCGAGATGGCTAGCGACAGGAGATTGAAGGGAAAAGGAAAGCTTTAGGTAGCGAAACGAAATCTTATACATACCTAAATGCTGAAATAACAACAGTGCAAGGAAACATCGTTCTTTAGGTGATGAGGCTGAGTTCACAAAACGCATCTCACCGATACTGGTGGGCAGCCGCTCGGAAAACTTTATCAAATTAAAAGCAGGTCAAACATAAGCAAGAAAAATATGTTTGTTTCATCGATGCAGTAGTTCTGCCACACATCACGTGAAGGACAGCTTAAACGGAAGTTCGCAAAAAGGTCACGCTGATAGTCACGCTTTTTCGACTCGTGTCCACGTAGGCTGAGAGCCTGCGGTGCCCGTTTCTTGAAACTCCCGATAACTTTCCGGGCCCGGGAAAGTATTTTTTCGAGCTCATATATTTGTCAGCTAATGGTAACTGTTGGCGCAAACTTAGGTAGATGCTTCACAAAATTATTAAGATTAAAATTTAGCCTTCAAAATCAATAAAAATTGTATAGCTATTCGAGAATTTTGTGCACCTTAAAATAGTTTTCGGGCCCGGAAAGTTAGCGGGAGTTTCGAGAAACGGGCCAGAAATCTGTTGAGCCGGTTGTGCGTAAATTATCGTATCACATTGTCCCTCATCATCATCGCAAATTTTGTGTCCTTCACATTTTTGCTCCTTGTCCTTTAATAATACTGATAATACGACAGGTATCCCAAGCTCGTAAGATGAGCGTCAGTGTTACGCAATATAAGGATTTGGATGTGGACAGAAAGGGTGGTTTTTAGGCCGATTTAGAGCACTTCCAGTGAGTTATAGTGCCATTGCGTATCTCCCTCTATGTATACAGCTGTATGTAGTATATATAGAGGGTGAACAATGGAACTCAGTATAACTCAGTGGAAGCGCTCTAAATCGGCCTAAAAACCACATAGGAAACAACAAAACACACGAGGAAGACAAAGTAAGCAATTTTTCTTCAAAACCCATTCATAATTTACCCGTTCTGTCCTATACAAATCCTTATATTTGGACCGTTGCGTAACACTGATGCTCATCTTACGAGCTTGGCGTACCTGCGATAATAACAGCCGTTACGTTAATCCCAGTACACTCTTTTTATTTCATAAAAAGAGCCATTTTTATAAGAACGTTTAGCTGGGATTTGCCCCAAAATTTAACAAAATGTATGGGCTAAAATTAGAACATCCTCAGTCTCAGCCTTTTTTTTCTCCGTTTAGCGTCGTCCGACCGACCCAAATTTTCGCGTTTTCCAAAAAAAAAAAATTCTGTTACGAGGAAGGTAATGGCGTAGTCAAACATTTTTTTCACCTTTAATCTGAAAAATAAACTTTGTTTTTTCAAATACAGATCTATTAACGGCATTTTTTAACGCTGAATACCAATTTCAACCTTAACCATTTCATCAATCTTTCTTCCTCGACCTCCTATTTTTGGCAAGGCTTTGCCGCCCCGCGCCATAGTGATTTTGTAACCACATCTTGTTGCTTCCAAGAGGCTCCACGGCAATGATGCTGGGTACCGGACGTCTTAGTTCCAGACTCCTCCTCATTTTGGGGGGGCTTTTTTTTAATCCGACCAACCGACCCAAAATCAAGAAACGCATTCGACACTAAACGAAGAAAAAAATGGGGATGGCCGAGTGTAGGCGTGGCCATCTCAGGGTTTATGGTTGACCCTGTTCAAATTTAAGTAGAAAATTGTATGGTTAATTTATAAAAAAGAGAAACAATAACTCTCATATATATAGAGCTCACAGAGGGAAGGCTCTCACTTCCCTTATAAGATCCAAAATGCAAATCTCCTGGTAAACCTCTGCAAAATCCCTTTCTATGGTTGCGATAGCAACCACGAGATATTGTAATCGCGTTGGTGTATTCCTGTAGTTATTTTCGTGAGCTTTTGTGTAGCCTGCTTGCAGACGTCTCCTATTTCCATTGCTTCACGCAGAAAAGGGGCCTAATAATAATAATAACAATAATAATAATAATAATAATAATAATAATAATAATAATCGATATTTTGTAGCAGTAGAACAGTTATGAAACATTTCAAAAACACGACACAACCACAACGTTTGAGTTGGAAAACATGTTTTGGATACTTCAGTACCCATCGTCAGTTCAAGAATGTTTACAAATTTGTAACTATATATTAAGTTGATTGGCAATTCAAAGAATTATAAATTATAAAAAAAAAATAATAATAGCTGCAGCTGATTACAAATAACGAGCTGCGGATACAAATTTGCGAAACTATTACATAATACTTGAGTGATACAACGAAATTAGCTGATTACAAATTGCACATTCGACCATACTCAGCAAATCCTTCTCAGCACCAGTAAAATTTTAGATCACAGCTTTACCACAAAAACAAACAAACAAACATAAAAACATCCAAAACGTCTATATGCTCCCTTTGTGAATTATGAAAAAATCAAAGCTTATAACCTTCAAGTTAAAAATTAATTATTCACAACATCTTAGCCACACAATCCAGATTGCTGAGTGCTAGTCTAATAAAAGACAGTGATATATGCCCCCTATGTAACTCCGAAAGTGAATCATCCCACATGCTGTTTTCCTGTATTAATTCCTTAACGTTTTGGAACCCCTTTACACCCTGGTGGCGCAAACCTTTGCAAGAACACGTAAATCTCTCCACGAAAGCGTGATTCTGTATGGCTGGCACAAAAAAACAAACAACTGGCCAGTGTTCAACTACGCCGTCATCACTGCCACCTATCATGCACATTTTCAGCACAAGTGTTTGCAATGGCAACTTAGACTTTGGAAGCTTTCTTATACGCCTGAAAGACAAAAACATTCTGATTTTACGAACAATAGCAACTGCAAACAACATACTGGAACAATTTCTGAAAATTTGGGCCTCCCTGTTGAATTTGTATGTATGTGTACCTCTGTGTGCGTCTGTACGTGAATAGTGTAGTGTAACTGAGTTGAGGAAAACAGTTATTATTATTATTATTATTATTATTATTATTAATTATTATTATTATTATTCCCACATCTACAAACATTTACAGGGTTCAGAGTCATGTAAGAATATTCCATGTTCTGAGGGCTGTTTTCCCATCATGGACTCGCCTTTCACTATTTTTCAACAAGATCAAAAAAGCCCTTCATATTTAAATTTAAACATGTTAATTTAACACTTACTTCAACTGTATTCCTTGTTATCACCAATACGTTTTCTGTTTTTCATATTATACATTCTTAGGAGTACTATGTAATTTTATGGTATCCCTTAAGTATTATCAGTATTATACAATATTTTCACAGATTTTGTCCTGGATCACGTTATTTCCTAAAGGTCTTGATAGCAGTAGGCAAGTTACGATAAATTAAGAAAAACTAAGAACGGTTGAAACATGTCTTAAAACCTCAAACGAATTTTTTTGTATTAAAATATTCTTCAACTGACGATAGATATACTGAATTATCCAAACGTTGTGTCGTGTTTTAGAAATGTTTAGAAAATTTGATAATAATAAGCTCTTATGCATTAAGGTGGCTCATCTTGATACTTCCAAGGCACACCATTCCAACTTTGAACGGCTAATTCTTTACTGTCTGAGCTGGGTGAGGCAAGCTGCTTCACACATTTACTAGAGACTGAATGAACTTGTCAAAAAAGTAGGTTTCATTCACATCGGTGTTACCATAGCAATGGAACAATGGCGTCATGATTTTTGCATATCAGCATCCAGACCTAATCTTTTAAAACGACCTATTGTTCCTTACAGTCTAGGTGTAGATCTTCAAGACTGCAAAGTTTGAAAAAATTCTACGAGAGCGTTTTCGAAAAAAAAAATCGGGTTGAATATTTTCCAGTAAAAAATTAAAGATTTACGTAGCCTGCGTAACAGGCGTAAACGGGGAAGAGGAGGGTTGGTGCACCATATACCAAGTCACCGGTGACGTCACTCAGTACCAAGTCATTAATTATGGTGACGTCACCGGTTACCATTCGTTGGTTCGGTGCATCGGGGGTTCGATGGATCGTTCGTTCAGTAGTTTGATGGATCCTTGGTTCGATGGTTCGATGGTACGATGGGTCGATAATGGATCGCTGGTTTCACGGTTCGGTAGTTTGATGGATCGTTGGTTCGGTGGTTCGATGGTTCGCTGGTTCGATGGATCGTTGGTTCAGTGGTTCGATGGATCGTTGGTTCGATGGATCGTTGGTTCGATGGTTCGATGGTTCGATGAATAATTGGTTCG
>Ga0126336_10002163_pt1 | contig 11024 bp, 6 predicted proteins | sample SidCmetagenome_FD_92530 | JGI IMG/M metagenome (GOLD analysis project Ga0126336, IMG submission 92530) | Coral microbial communities from El Islote,Puerto Morelos, Mexico - Siderastrea C C metagenome | ecosystem: Host-associated > Invertebrates > Cnidaria > Coral | place: El Islote,Puerto...
AAATCAGTCAAAAAGTTCGTAATTTGCATAAATAGAAATATTTCTAAACTGCCCTTACAGATTTTTCTCTTAAATTGATTGCCGTTAGAATAATAATTCTTTTTGATGTTCCAGCAAGTTTTAAGCTCAATAAACATTTTGTTTATTAGATAAGAAGGCTGAATCTCGGTCAGGTTTCAGTCGTTATTAACTTTCATTTCACTTTCACTGTATCTCTGTATGTATATCACGGATTCACTGGTTGCCACTCCTGGGCTTCTCTGGGTTAAATCTCTCCAGGGCCGGCGGAATACTGCCGAGCCGAACCAGCGGTGCACCAATACTGGCCGACCGATACTCTCTAAGGAACAATACGATATTTATATTTTACAAAACTGAAATTGGCTCACTTGGGGAACGAATACAAATTCGGCTTGTAATCGCAAATACGGCAATTATCCCTCCCCCCCCCCCTTTTTAAGCGTTGTTAAATTTTAAAGGCCGTTTTTCATGTGCATGCGCACTAGTGTAAATGAGTAGAATGTGTGTTTTCTCAAATACACGCGTTTAAGCCAAGTTTTTGCCAAGTGAGGAGAAATAAACTTCGGTGCATTTTTTTTTGGCCGGTGTTAAAAATGAAAACGATGTCGTTTTGCAAAGCAGGAGAGCAATACGCTTTTAGTTGTTACAGAGAGTACGTCATAATCTCTTGTTTACGGTAATAGCTTTACAATGCTGTCTCACGGCTTTCAATTCATCATCGTTTCTTTATGGTGCTGCTCTTTATAAATTTACTAGTTTTAACAGTTTAGAATTTTTAATTAAAACCGATCGTGAAAGATTGGCGCAACGCGGACAATTTTCTTAGTTCTTTAATTTTTAACAAAAATTTAAAACTGTTAAATATTTTGATCTGGACAAATTCTTAGTTTCTTCCCCACGGTAAAAAAAAAACTCCTTTCATTCCAACGGCCACACAAGGTTGAGTCTGCGTGACTAATTCAGTGGCCAATTCACCCCAATCAAGAAGCTGACCCATAACTCCAAATGAACACACTGCTATTCCATGGTATTGCTTTTATTTTTATTTTTAATTTTTGCTTTGTTACAATTTAGGCTGTTTCGCAAGCGATTCAAGAAGGATGACGCAGAGAATTTATTTTCTTGAATTTACTCAATGAATCGGTGTATTTCATGGAAATCAAACCCCGCTTTATGTAAATACAGAACCGTGATATAAAAAGGTTAAATAATATTTGTGCAAATCTCTTTCCTGTGTTTGAAAAAAGTTACTTCCTGTCAAGTTTCGAAATATATTGTAATTTTATATTTCAAATTTAAAATGTTGTCAGCGATCATTCTTTTATTGTCATGGTGATTTAGAAACATTAAACAGGCTTTATAAATAATCATACAGTAACAACGTTTTATAAATAACCGTGATTTGCTATAACAGAATACTTGAAAATATCAGCCCGTCATGAATTAATTTCATCTAAATGACAGGTTAAAAAGGTCTATCAACATACACTGATTAAGCGCATCTCAGCTTATAGACCATCGCTACGTCACACCATCTTTATAGCATCTTAGTTGTCTGAAAGAACATGGAAAGTCATGCAGTGAAAAACTGAAACTTAAAAAACTCGTTTCCTTTTAGTTTGTGTTTTAGTTATTTCCATTCCATGAAGCAAATAACGAAGGTCACACAACACTTCAGAAAACTGAGAGTACTCGGCTGTGCTCTCTAGATTTCAAACTGGTGTTTGTAAATGCCCCGATCTCGGTTTATGGGAACACAATGCAGTGTTTTGCCTTAGTCATGGTTCCGCACCCTGAATACTGTGAACTAAATTAGTCAACAAGTTGATCTCCCGGTGTGACTCGTCTCAATTTTGTCCAGTCTCAACCATCAGTGATCCTTACTGCCTCTTCATGAAGTGTTTTTCTACCGTTTGAAGCTATTGTTTTCAAGAATTTTCCTTCAACAATTTGGAGAAAAGTCTGCACAGATGGAAAGTCTAAGATTGCATGAATCAGCTCTCTAGAAATTCGAACCAGTATAACCAGGAATGGCCCTCTCACAACTTGTTGATTATAAAAATCCCTGAGGGTACTTTTTGGAGGGAAATTACTTTATAAATGCTTCAGTTTTTTTCTACCACACGTAATTCAGTCTTAAACTCCGAATTTTCGTGTTTTGTCTTAACAAACATTTAAAAGTAAACCATGTCGGATCGAATCGTAGACACTAGCCGTTTTTCTAATTCAATATCGTGAAAAATGTCAAAAATACTAATTTTAAACGTTCACTCTGACCTCCGTTGGCATTTATTTAGGAAATAATAAAAAAATTAATGTACGGCTCTTCGAACTAGGCATAAAGGGAATTGACACGGGCAGAGATTTTCACTTTCCATAACGGACTAAGGGCTTGTTACGAGGAGATAGGGTAGCCACATAGTGCTAGGGTTTCAGTTTGTTCCAATTTACTTCGAAATGAGGCCAAACAAACACGCCTTAGTAAAACAAAGAATAATAAAAGCAAAAATAAAAACAAAAACAAGATAACGACAGCACCCGCCTTGGAGAATCTTTGTTTCACGTTTAACTACTTCACTGTAACTCTGTTTCACTGTATCACGGATTCACTGGTTGCCACTCCTGGGCTTCTCTGGGTTGACTCTCTCCAGTGTCGGCGGGATACTGCCGAGCCGAGCCAGCGGTGTACCAATACTGACCCGTCTGATGCATGAGAAGGAACAAAAATGTATTTATATTCTTTAATATCTGGCGTTCGCACACTTGTGGGAGGCTTCAACTACCACGGAATGGCACTGAGAAAATAAAATTCATTAGAAAAATCAATACAAGAACAAATACAAATCCGACTTAGCGTTGTTGCATTTTACTATGCATTTTACAGGTCCTGCTGTGTCTTTTACAGGCCGTTTCATCAAGCGCATGCGCCCTACCGTCATCTAGTGGAATGGCCACAAAACGATCAAGTGAATAAAAACGACATGTGGCAAACGTGGGGAAAAGCGGTATATCGCTCAAACCAAGTATTTGCCTAGTGAGGAGAAATAAACTTAGCTGTTATTTTCCCTTCTACTCTCGGAGAGTAGAACCGATACCGTCTTACGATGCAATGGAAAAAATGCGTTTTTAGTTGTCGCTTTTACCGTGTTATAGCTTTCGAAATGCTTCACTCGACTTTCATTAGTGTTTACGAATTTATCTTAACAGTGTGGAAATTTTAATTAAACACGATAACGAGAGACTAGTACTTCTTCCTTCTCGGTCAAAGCGGTCTATTTCCATCTTTAACTAACCGCCAAAAATTCGCCCCCTTCAAATAAAGCACTTATTCCGTGACATTTCTCTTTTCCATTGTCGTTCTGCCGGTGATGTGAACAGCTACCGCAAGACAAGCACAGTGAAAACAGAAGGTTTAGTGACATTTTTTTTTTGTTTTTTTTGTTTTTTTTTGCTTTTGTTTATTTGTTTTGTTTTGTTCGCTTGCTTTGTTACGTTTTCAGCTGTTTTGGAATCCCGAACAGCGCTGCACCATTCAATAATGGTTTTTGGTGTGGGATTTTTTTCGTGAATCCACTATGCGCATCTCTTAAGATCACAGAAATCAAACCTCGCTTTATGTTCAGAGAAACCGTTATAAGATGCATTTAAGTTTTGGAATAAGAGCTGAAATTTAAAGAAACGGCATGTGCAAGTTTCTTCCTAGCCCATAAAAAGTTGCAATTTTCCTACCGAGTTTGGTAATATATTTCATTCAATATCTAAACTTTAATTCTATATTTCAAATTTTAATTTAATGTTGTTAGTGATCGTACTTTTATTGCCATGGCGATTTCAGTAAACATTTAGATAGGCTTTAAAAATAACAGTGATTACTATTTCTCGCTGCGATATTTGGAAATATTGGCCCTTGTGTCTAAATGACAGTCTAACAATGTCTATCAGAGCACAACTGGGGTTATCGCTGCGTCACAAAATTTTTATAGCATCTTTAATAATTGCCTGGAAAGATATAGGAACCCCGATATTGGAACATGATCTCTCGAAAGTTCACATTGCAGTGAATCGAAAAAATGAAGCTTGGACGACTCATTTCCTTTTTTTATGAGTTTTATATTAGATTCTATTAGAAAATTAAGAATGCCTAAGTTATCTTTCTAGTGTTATCTTTCTAGTGTTCTCAAATAAGACGGTGGTACAAATATGCAATGGTTTTGCCTTAGTCATGGTTGCACACCCTGCACGCTAAGAACTAATATTCCGGCACGATGCGTCTAAATCTTGCCCAGTCTCAGCCATCTTTGTTCGTGTGTGGTTCATTCACCTCTACCCGTTAAATGCTGGAGTTTTCCTTCCATTTAAACAATGGAAGAATAATCTGTACAGTTGAAGAAAAGTCCAAGATTGCATGACTGGCTCCTTAGGGGTTTCAGCTTGTGATTAAAATGCCCCACTTGGAGCTTATTGGTTGTAAAAATGCCTAAGGGTACTTTAAGGAGAGCGATCATATTATGATTTGTAACTGTTTCAATTACTCTCTTCTTTGGCAATTTAAACATATAAAAGGTTTAGTTTTTTTACGAAAATTTTAAATAAGCTGGCAATTTGTCTATACATCTAGAAAGGTAACTGTCGAATCGAACGGAGAAAGGTAGCCGATAAATAAAGGGGTTAGTTTGTAAAGAAACTTTTGCGCTCCATCGTTAGGGAAATGAAACATAAAAATTTGAAACTGGGATCCGAGTTGACAAGGTCGGTTGGCCACCGTAGAGAAATTGAAAAGCTGACGGTTCGAACATTAGTCCTTCGTCAGAGTGAATCAAGGAATTGTAGGTTTTGCGGGAAAATGTTCATTCGGGTATTTGATTCCCTGGGGGTTTAGGGCTCCAGGGCTCCGGCCTAAAAAATGCAGGGCTCCAAGGCTCCAAGACGGAAAATTCGGGGCTCCATTGCTTCATTCGAGGGCTCCATTTAGCCAAAAACAGTATTTTTGCTCGGGCTCCAAGTCGAGTGAGGCTTTGGACTCAGGGCTCCATGACAAAAGTTTCAGGGCTCCAGGGCTCCAAAGACTCCCCCTTTGGGACCCTGATCTCAGGCGATTCTGTGATATAAGTGATGAACGACTCACTATGGCGAGCTTATGCATCCCAACCGTTTTATCGGCACTGAGCAACAAGATTCTGTTCTCCACATCACGAGCTTCATTAAAAACAAACTAAAAAAAAAAACAAACAAAATGATGGAACTAACACCAAGCGCTGAGAAATCTTGCAAGTTGTGCCCGGCGCCAGGAAAACGCGCATTCGATGCGAAGCGCTGGAAAACTCGCAAATGTTGGACAGTTAAAACATATTGCAGGCATTTTAAAAGAAATCTAAGCAAACTAACCGACCTGAGATTTAGACCAGGCGATAAAGTCGCACGCGAGCCAAGGAGGCCCACACGGCCGGAGCTTATCCCGGTTTCTGTAGCATGAAGCAACTGAGAGGATTGCTACTCCGCCCTGGATGAGATGTTAGTCCATCGCAGGGTTACCCCCAGCAGTATGTTGCTGGTACCCATTTTATACACCTGGGTGGAGAAAGACAATGTGGGGTAAAATTTCTCGTTACGGAAACAACACGATGGCAGGGACTTGGTCTCGAACCACCGACCCTCAGATCTGAAGTTCAACGCGCTAAAAACTACACAACCGCGACCCACGAGATTTCAATCAGCATGGAAGATAATTAATTTATTTCCACGATCAATCGAAAACGGCTGTAAACCTTTTCAGTTACATCATGTACAACCAAGGGCTTAAGAATAAGATGAACAATTTCTTGTAGGCATTCTTTTAATAATTCTCTCTTTTAACCTAGAAGGAGTTTTCGACAGTATTCATAGAGAGTGTAATCAAAGTCGAAAATCCGGTGCATAGGTTACTGAGCGCTATGTATAATTGGCTTTAATAGCAAAACTCTGCAATAGGTTGAATCCAGCGTATCTACGTTGTGACTAGAATTCAGGGCTCGAACTAAACATTTCAGTCTAGTAGCAAATATCTGCTAATGAGATTTCTTGCCATTAGTAACACGAGAAAAATCACTGGCATTTTTTCTTCACGAACAGCTACATGTAAAGAAAGATAGAAAAGAAGAACTTCAAGATAACAGTATACAATTTCGGTAAAAATCAATCACTATAATCGATCTATTACAGCTTAGGTATGCTACTGCATGTGCTACGGTAGACTTATCATGAACGAATATTCACTATCTTGTGTTTGGATGAATTTAACCTGAGTATACACTGGTCATAGGATTTCTAATTAAGCTACTTCACAGTTGAATTCTCAAATGATTGAAAAGCGTGAACTTTACCAAGAAAACCTTTTTGCTCAACAATGGTAATGGCTAAACATTCACTTGTCAGGATTTTGTTTTTAAAAACCAGCTCGCAAGTTTGTGAGTTCTAATTTCGAGTCCTGCGTTAGCACACTGATATATAAATATTCCTCATCAGTAGATTTTCACATCCGATCCATATTGTATAATTGTTTAGTGTGCACGAAAGGTGAGTTAAAATTGCAACACAACATTTTGAGATACTTATATAAAGCTGTAAATAGACCAGTATTTACAGTATTATTATAGCAATTTTGCATTAAAAGCTTTCAAGCAATAAACGCAGTTTGTACTTAAATACACAACTTATTCGTCATTTGTTAATGAATGGATCAAATTCAGTTAAATAAGTTTTGAATCACTTAAAGGAAGCCATGATCAACTCGAAAGTAGAGCAATTAAGGATAAGTCCCTACTAAGAGAGGATAAAGGGGTAAGAGAGTGACCCTATCCCCATTGTAATCCCTCTTAAGTTATTTTTAGTAACAAAATGGCGGGAAATTCAATTTTAAAACCTTACATCTTTTGAGTGGATAAACAAATTTCAATTTTTTTTTCATTTTCGAGATCTTTGTGCTAGACTAAGTAATTATTCCACAACACTAAAAGCAAAATTTGGGGCGAACTTTGCATGTGACGTCATTTTCCCGACGAAAAATGTCAAAATTGGAAAAGTTTTTAAATCATGAGATTTTACAGAATGACGAGTTCTATACTGCTGCGAAATTTCAGGGTTATTGCTGACGTGATATCATTCCCACTTGCACCTGCGATATGAGTATGTCAGTAGAGGTGGGATGGAATGAGAGTGGCAGCTAATATAGTTTTTGAGTTGATCAGAGCTTCTTATTCAGTATTTAGTGCTTGCCGGCAGACGGGATCATTTCGACTAGTTCAGAATTTTTGCCGAGGGCTGAAGCGTAAACCCAGGAACGAATCTGCGCCAGCTTTAGCGGCGTAATTTTCGTGCCCACATTCATACGACGCATTCTTCCGCGGAAACGAACACGGTTTCCCAAGCCAGAGAACACGCCCATAATGAACCGCTCCACGCGACGGCCTTTTTTGATCTTGCCATAGATCCCCGCACCGGAACTACCGGAAAACGAGTCACACCTGTTTAAAATAGCGTGATTAAGGCAGTGAGCCTTGCAGTACGAATACCATAACGTGTTCTCGGGTTTGTCAGCGGGAAAAGAGGCGAATTGGATCCTTAATGGAATATTTAGTCCCTCGGGTATTTCGTACATTTCTAAGTAACGAGCAGGAGGTGGGGCGGAGCGGTGCAGCCTCAGTACGGCGTAGTCGTAGCGATAATCATGCGACAGGGTCCAACCCCGCGGGACCTTCATATAATCAACACGAATCCATCTCACTTTTCCCGGACGCCTCAGGACGCCAACCTTCAAGTGCGGGACATCGATGATGTAGTTTATTCCGTCATGGACGCAATGAGCGGCTGTAAGAACGTGATCATTGGAAATAAGGGTGCCAGTGCAGCCCGTGTTTATCTTTACCGCTGCAGAATACGGGACCTGTGTTATGGCTTTTGCAGACACTTCAATTCGATCGTCAGAGCCAAACGTAGCCCTTTTTCTTCGACGGCGTCTTGATTCCGGATGATGAAACAAGTTGAAATTGTCGCGAATCAAGTCTGAATCTTCTACTTCATCTTCCACCTCGAAGTCCGGAATTTTGTCCCAGACGTCATGATGTATGTGAGTTGCGTTTTGAGCGCCTTTCTCCAGATCAACCAGTGTAAGTGTTAGACTGCCGTTGTGCCAAAACGTCTCGTAATTTAGCTGTGACAGGTTATCATGCTGACGGTCACTTGTCAACTGATCCAAATCCACCACTCGGGTAGCATTTGGTTGAATGGCGGCGGTGCTATTGACTGTGCCCAAAGAGGTGGTTGAAACGTCTTTGATAAAGAAGCTGAGTGGAGGGAAATCATCTTCCTTGTCGTCTTCCGCCAAACTTGGGTGCTCTCCGTTATTTGCTGACCCATTTATCCTCCTACTTGATAGGGAGTTAGCGTCTTTTACAGGTGTTTCACGTGTTGAGAGAACCGTGGACCCACGGAAAAGGGTAAAACACAAGAAGCCCACGATCGTAAAAGAGTTGGCCAAAGTCATTGTGGATATCGTCCTTCTTGGCGCAGATCCGAATCACAGTGAATAAGATCTTGCTGAGATGAATTATGTTCCAGCCTCTATGCGAGTCCAACCTACGAATAAAATAACACAAAAATAATTGTTTTTGGCATCATGCTAAGAACCTCTACAGCTAAAAAGTTGGATATCATTGACAAACTACTGAATACTGCTTTCAAATATTTTACTTTCTAGAGCCTTTTCAACCTCTCGATCCAATATTAGCTTCTTTAGCTAATCAGAGTTTTTCTCAAGAAGTGTATTTGTCGTTTTCTGCACATCTTTTTTATCATTGAATCCCCTAATTTGATTAATTTTGACATAATTTTCAGTTGCCCCAGTACTCTGCAATTATAACAGTGGGTTGTAATCGGTTCAGGAAATTAAAAATAAACGTTCTATAAATAGTTCTAAACATTGCAAAAAGAGGTTTTAAATTAATTTATCGTATGATTTAAATAATTTACAGAATTTGCTACGCATAGGGTCTGTTTTGGCGATTTTGCATGGACCATGAAAGTTGAATATGTAAAACAAGCTACTGTCTTCGACGGAAAAAAAAAAGAAACGGTCCTTGAATAAAGGTATTACTGAAGTTTTACGGTGACAGCTGCACTGACATGGGAAAAGCTAAGGTCTCAGTTTGAAAAAGAACTTAAGAAATGTTATACTATTTTTACATGTAATTGAAACAGATCAAACATATTAAAGGGAACTTTGTCATGAGTTATAAATACATTCTGGGGTCAACGCTGAAACACCGCAATTTGCGCCAAAACCCAGAATAGTCTGTTATTGGATTATCTTTAAATTACAACGTGAGTAATAAAAGCAGTATTTATCCCTCATTTTTGGCGGATGTACAAGGACGGCGGGTTTATCATCCTAGGAATAGTAGACATTTCTTTTCAAAAGCGTTGCTTGTTTTTGTTTGTTGTGGCTATGCTTCTTTTGACCATATCTGGCTATACTGGAGAGGAGTTTCTTAACGGCTTTTCGCCTGTGCTTCAAATCGCCAAAATAGTTTTTAATCAAATAAGGTTTTTTTTAAAAATAAAGTGCTAAATTTGTTTAATTGAATAGCCTCCAAAAATAGAAAGTAAGCCTTTAAAATAGCAAGGGCGTTTAATCATATCACCGTAAAATCCTGATTATAAGGCCAAAGGCTTTTTGGTTGGCAAGCAGTTCTTTGTGGTATTGAAATATTATTTTAGTTGATTAAGCGTAACGTTATTTTTTTTTTAATTGACATTTAGGAGCTATGGTCTGCTTAGATCGAGAAGAGGGTAAAATCAGAAAGATGTTTTATTATTAAATTGGTAACCCTCTAATAAACCACGTTGGGTGGAATACGTAGATAAGTGTATCCACTACATTTAAACTTCCAAATCAGTTGAACCTACTAGTTAAATTAAAAATCCCTCCCCAACAAAGCTCTGATCATAACGCCTTGACTAAGGAAAAAATGTGGCTCTTTCACGCAAGGGTCTCTTGACGTAGGTTGACAAAGAAGCATTCTTCCAAATAAAAATGTTGAAATTTAATACTTAAGACAAAAATGGCTTTGAAAAAACGCGACGCGAAAAGAAAAATTATTGTGGAGGTTACAAAATGTGCACCTGTAGCCATTTCTCAGGTATATGGCGAGGTCTTAGTCGACTGAGTGAAAGACGTGCGTAAAAAAGCAAAGGTTACGCTCAACAAATGAACACCGCAAGAGATGGCAGCGTGAATCAGCCGTTGGCGCCGCGTAGAGATTCGATACGTGTTCGATCGCAATGCGCTCATCTAAAAAGGGTCTGGGTGTAGTACGCAAGTCTGGGTTTTATATTCACCGAGGTCAAACGAGAAAAATAAGGAAAGTACTTCAAAGATAAGGGAATTGCTTTCACTGTTTAAAGTTTGATACTTTATCAGTATCCAGTAGATTTACTAAAATGTTTCGAACTTTACTAAAAAAAGTTCTAAGTGTTTGAAAACGGGAAACGGACTTCTCGGCGCAATTTGTGAAAGTAATTTTGTTTAGGCGCCAAACACTTAGATGGCAAGGGAACTCGTTCATTTGAGAGAAATGAAAATACGTATATATTTACATTAACCCACTATTTTATATATATCCTTGCTTATGTTTCGACTGCATCGTGACTAAATCGTACGAATTAAAACGAAAAACAGCCTCAGACGATTGACCGCGGTGGAGGTTTTATACGTGCTCATGCTTCGCCCCAGGGAACCAAGGCTCTAAGGAAAGAAAATCGCCATTTTACCCTTCAGGCTTACCCTTCTACCCTCCAAACAAGTACAAGGCAATTTTGCTCTGGTTTTAATCACAGCACATTTGGACTTAACCGCAATAATTGATAATCCGGTTATCTCTTAAATCAGTGTACAAAGGGGCTTTACGGTCTCCCCATTGAGTCAATCCAAGTAGACCTCAGCATCAGTATTTTTGAGTCTTTTTAAGGAT
>Ga0126336_10002164_pt1 | contig 11023 bp, 2 predicted proteins | sample SidCmetagenome_FD_92530 | JGI IMG/M metagenome (GOLD analysis project Ga0126336, IMG submission 92530) | Coral microbial communities from El Islote,Puerto Morelos, Mexico - Siderastrea C C metagenome | ecosystem: Host-associated > Invertebrates > Cnidaria > Coral | place: El Islote,Puerto...
CAGCAGTAACGATCGATTTTCTATTGGGTTGTTCACTGTGGTACGCTAGCTGCTCAAAGTTAAGAGGTATCGTCACTCAAAAACCCGATCGAGCCACCTTAAGTTGATCAATCACCTATTGAGCTTAGCTAAGCAAACAATCTTTACCTGTAGACAAAAGAAATTAACACCCAATATCATGCTGTTTAGGACCCACGTAAAACACGTTATTGAAATCGAAAAGGCCATTGCTCTAAACAGAAATAAAATGCTTGTACACTTGGAGAAATGGAAAAATGTTTTAAATTGCCTATAGTTTGCCTTTTTTCTATTCTTTGTCCCTTGTAAAGAAAAAACCACTGGTAACATACCTTAACTAATAAACGCCTAGTTTACCTTGTTTCCTTTTTTCCTTTCCTTTTTTATTCCTTTTTACTTATTGTTACTCATTTAATTTCGTAATTTATTTTTTCTGCGCAATATTAACTTCTTTGATTAAGCATACTTTCTTTTAACATAATACTTTTTTTGTAATTTTATTTTGTAGCTTACGTTGTTATTGTTGTTGTATTTTTTGTTACTTCTGAAAACTTTCTTGTTATTTTGATTAAAAAAAGTTTGAGTAGCCAATCAGAGCGCGCAAAGAACACTATCCACTGGTGAAATAGGTGAAATAGTCCGATGGCTTTAAACAATATGTCCATCTGTTACTGTTGGTTTTTCTTTTTGCTTTAGGATGTCCTGTCAAAAGATACGATGACCCTTGGAAGCTCAAGTACTTTGACTTCAGTGAGTTTATAAAGTCGGGAAGGGCAGATTTTATTGGGCGACAATGGCTTTACCAAGAAATGGACGAAATCCTAGAGCAGACAGAGAGCCGTGGTGTTTTAATTATTGGGAACCCTGGTTCTGGCAAGACAGCTTTTGTTTGTCATTTACTTTGCTCCAAAACGTCTAGCCAATTTATTCGTGACAGAATCCTAGGGTATCATTTCTGCATGCATTCCGACAAAGGCACACAAAATGCAGCTAAATTTGTCCAAAATCTTGCAAATATGGTTGCTTCGAGGATTGATGAATACCGTCAAATCATTTCGAGTGATTGCTTTGTGCGCAGAGTATTGCAAAACAACTGTCCACAGGATCCAGAGTGGTGTTTTCAAGAAGGCATCGTAACACCTTTGACAAAATTACAGCACCAACCCAAACTTCCCTGGTATGTTATCATCGATGCCTTGGACGAGTGCGCAGCCAACAAAGCAGAAATTGTGATCATGCTCAAGTCGAAGGTTCGGCGACTTCCATGGTGGTTGAAACTCGTCATTACCTCTCGTAATATGAGCACTATCACTGCCAGCCTTGAGGGAATGCAAAGACTGGAGCTTCGGTCAGACGACGAACGAAATTTAGAGGATATTGACAGATATTTGTCTCACAAGATATATCCATTAAAAGATTCAATTATATCTAGAATAAAGAGGTACTTTTCAATCAAGGACAACAACACGCCTTCTCAGAGAATTGTTTCTAACCTCGTCGAGAAATCCCAGGGAAACTTTTTATTCGTTAGGCTTGTGTTAAACTTTTTATTTGCGGCGCCAGAAAGCGTCAACTGGAATGAGAACATTCCAGAAACGCTCGGCAACATATTCCAGTTATACTTTGAACGAAAATTTGGCCCAAGTGAATCATTCCAATCTCTACGTGAAAGTTTTGAAGTCCTAGTTGCATCATGTGTACCACTATCTGCTCAAGACATACACTCTCTCCTCAAGCTGGACAATCCAGACCTCGACTTCGAGTATGATTTCATGCCAAAGCTCGATGAAGTGTCTTTATTCTTGTGGTATGGTTCCGAAAATGGGCTTGTGCGAATTTATCATGCCTCTTTGTCTGAATGGCTGACCAGTGAAACCAATAAAGGAAGATTTTTTTACGTAAAGAAACAAAAGGGTCACAAACGTCTAGCAAAATATTATCTTCAGAGTGCAAAGGGTATGGAGAGACCGTTGACACCGGAAGAGGCGTTCTATTTAACATGCCACATCGTGGAGGGTGGCTCAAACGAACATCAGGTACACGAATTTCTATCACTCCCTTCAAGTCTAGTCAACAGTTCTGATGAATCCAACATCATTGCCTTACACATCAGTTCACGTGTAGCCACTTCAGAGGTAACTGAACTTTTGGCCAAACATTTCTTTGTCGTCGATTTTTTAGATAATGACCATCGCACGCCTGCCTTTATGGCTGCGGCTGCTGGACGCCTTAAAAATCTAATCGCTCTTTTCGGAAGAGGAGCAAACCTGAACCACACTGTCACATGTCTAGAAGAGAAGCTTTCAAGCTCTTCATCGGCAAAAGTTCCCGATCGTGAGTGTAGGAGCAGGGCGTGCGAATATTCGTTGTTGCACATCGCTTCTCAGGAGGGCAACGTTGATGTTGTGAAATTTCTTATCGAACACCAGGTGAATGTTATGAAAACGACTGGCTGTGATAACTCTGCTGTCCATTTGGCAGCCACAAATGGACATCTTGAAGTCGTTAAAACCCTCAAGGAAGCTGGTGGAGTTTTGGATGGTGTCTCATTACATCATGCTGCTGCTGGAGGCCACAGATCTGTAGTGGACTATCTACTAAATGAGGGAATAAGAGATGATTGCATAAACGACAGTGCTCCTATGAAAGGAAATACAGCAAAGACGAATTGGAAGGACAGCAGGGTACATATGCATGACAGTTACCACTTACAAATGCGTGAGACAGCGCTACATGCCGCAGTTACAATGGGACATTTATCTGTAATCGAGTCTTTGTTACGTCAACCAGAAAGTGCTATCAACTGTCTTAATGCTGCCGGTAGACGTCCTTTACACGAAGCTGTTCATTTAAATAACTATAATGTTCTAGAAGTGATGCTAGCTGCTGGTGTTGATACTTCTGTACGCTGCAACGCCAGTGTGCCAATTTCAAGGCTTTTTCCCCAGCTTACGCTGGCTGGCCTACAACAAAATAATTGCCCATGTGGATTTACTCCATTGCATATTGCAGCCATGTATGGCCATCATAGTGTTGCCGAATTGCTTGTTACGCAGAATGCAGAGGTAAATGCACGTGACTGCAGTGGTTCAACTCCGCTCCACGTAGCTTCCTGCCATGGAATGATAACACTAGTGACCCTTCTCGTCGACCATGGGGCAAAAATCAATCGAAGAAGCTTCAACTTTTCAACTCCACTTCACAGTGCGGCAGCATGTCTTGCCACGAGCAGTTTCTGTACTTTGCTTGACTTAGGTGGAGACTTCTTTGCAAAAGATGACAAGAACATGACCGCACTATACTACTTTGCCAAAAACGTTGAATTTGTTGGTAGAGAATATTTTGCTGATTTGTATGTCGAAAAACCTGTAAACTGGATAGAAGTAGAGTTGAACGAGAAAGAACCCTGGGAAAAAGACCACCTTCAATATTCTTGGTTAAATGCGCTGATACGAGTTACAAACAGCTTTTCTAACGGCATTGATGCAACGCATTTCTCGCTTTTGTCCCATTCCATTTTAGAAACATACCATATTGCTTTAGAGCTATTAGAACAGAAAGCTGATGCTTCTCGTCTTCTCACCGGGAGTGCCGGAAGCTTCGAGGACAGTTATTTGGTCTCCATAGTAACTCCTTCTGTTTTTGTCCTTGATATTACTTTGCAAACAGTCCTTGAGAGCGTTGTCCTGACTATCAACAAACCATACAAGTCAAGCTTGATTCCAGGACCCTTGAAGAAAGCGGTGTCAAAAACATTTGCAGTGCTTTATCCAGGAGCACTTAACTGCTCGTTTCTTATTGGCAGGGTGAAATATAATTTTGTTCGCTCTGTAAACGTCCTCTTACAGGCAGGAGCGGATGTTAATTGCCAAGATCAGTCAGGGTTAAGCCCTCTTCTGACCTATCTGCACAGGGGTGGGCGTCACATGTCTAAAGTCCTGACAAAGCATAAGGTGACAGTTGACATTATATGCGGAGAACCGTTTGAAAGTTCTGCGTTGCACTTGATCCCCTACCACAAGTTACATTATTTACATTATCTTTATCAATACGTACTAGGAGAAAAACAATGGTCCAAATACCTAGCAGCAGACAGTTCTCTATTCGACTACTTTTTTGATAACTACGAAGAGGTACATGAAGACAACAGAACCTCAAGACCTTTTCGGACTGGTGATGGTCCACTGGCCGTAGCGATCAAGTCTCATCCTCAAGGAAATAAAATTATCAACGAGTGCTTTGACGCAGAAGGCTATAACGCCTTACACCGAGCAGCGCAAGGGGCAAACGTAATCGCAATTAAAAAATTCCTCGCCTGGGGAGCTAACCCTTACTTACAAAATGCAGACGGCTTTTCTTCGCTTTGGCTTTCAGTGTTGTATTCTGTCAAATATACACCATTTCTCAATTTCCATAAGGAAAATATTCTGACAGCCTTAGAGGTGGAACTCGCATCCAGGTCAGCATTTGTTATTTTAGACCGCCTTCTCCAAAATGGAACGGTAAACATCGGCTGTAACGGAAGTCGACCTGACCTAACTTTGTACCATATTGCGGCCATTCGAGGAATGTGGATGTTTATCTATGACTTGCTTTCGAGTAAGCAATTAACAGGCATGGACGTCAACTGTCCCAATAAAGATGGCATAACTCCAATGTACTTGGCAATGCTCGTTGGTGGTGAGGCTTGTAATTGGAAGAGTCCTTGGTGCAAAGTCGTGGAAGTCATTAAGAAATTTGGAGGAACACTTACCTATCCTACCCTTGAGGCCGAATACTTCCTTTTGTTCTATCTCTTCTTCGGAAAGAGTCCAGGACACTTCAATATTGAGTTAGAGGAGCACGAAATCTTAACTCTCCAAGAGGAATGTGACCGTAAAGAATGCGAGGGCTATAGAAGCGGGGCTGCCAGTCTCTTTACGACATCTTCTGAACTTAACAAAGTTTGGTATGATTACAGTGAAAAAGTACACCAGTGTCTGCCTATTATGTACAGTGAAGGATGTCTACCCGAGATTCACCAGGATTTACCTCATTTTCAGTTCACGATGGATGTTTTTCGTCAACACCGATTGATGAGATTACAGCATGGTATCATCAGAAGTGATCTGTTTTGGTTTCTGGAGGAAGAAAGTCATTTTATCAAATTGTTTTTATTAGAAGCTACAAGACCGTACTCAAAAATATTTTGCAAAAGAAGAAAGCCACCAGGTAGAGCTAGTGAAGAATTCGAAAGTCAACAACAAAGAACGACAACAAACAATTACAACGAGCAGAGACAACGAGGAGAACATAGTAAATCTACTTCTGGTGGTCGTGATGACATGTACTCTGAAGGTATGAGCCTGGGAAGAACACTGCGTACATATTATCTTAATTTTAAAGAGAGCTTTTATCGGTTGCGGAAATATTCTAAACACGCTAAATCCGTTATTTTTGCCAAGAGAAGTTGTCTGCGTGTACTATTTGGGGTAAACCGTGCTCTGCATAATTACTATTCAACTTTACGCTGTGATTGGCAAGTAATTGCAACCAAGTATGTGATGTTAGAGTTTCAACTTTGGAACTTGAAACTTGTCACTCAGGAGCTGAACCAGAATTCCAGAGTAGTGAGCATCTCGGATTTTGCGTCACTTCGGATGAGGAAAGTCTTAATTGAACCGTCAAAAGATGCACTGAAACTTGTTTTAAGGCTTGTTTCCGAAAATTCGTTCGAGTTTTTTGGGGACCTTGATTATTTAAAGATATTGAAATTTAGAAAGCCACCTTTGTGGAAAGGCACGTTCGACGATTGGTGGTAACTTCCAAGCACCAGTCATTGAGGTTAATTTTGGAAGGGAAGGATACGAGATTAACCGTAGTTAGTATTTCTTCTAGTTTAGCGATGTCACGGAAAATCGCTAACTTAAGCGTTCATTAATAAGTTAATATTTGCACCAAAAAACGACAAAAATCGCCAAACAGATCCTCTAAATAGTCGCTAAATCTTCAGTAAGGGTGGGGGGAAACGCTCAATTAAACTTTCGCTAAAAATAGCAATCTCAAGGTAAATGTCCATGAAAGCTTATGAGAAAGCCTTACTGGAACTTGGCATGTGTGGTCTCTGGTTGAGGGAGTCAGAGTGGTTGGCCATACTTCTATTGAAAAGAAAATTCAATTTAGAATGATGTAACAGGGGCTCTTCTTGTAAGCCCAGTAGGATTTGTTGAGAGCTCCTCCTAATCATACCTGTAAACTGGAATACTGTAACCTATCTATAATATCTTGGGGCAAATAAACATTACATTGCATTAATTAAATTTGAAGACAGAAACAAACTATGATGAAAGCAAGCTTTTCATACGAATGTTTTGAGAATGCGTTTACCCCCGCAAATGTTTCAATTCCCCTTGTTTTTCGGGTGGTTGGTTTAATTTTGGAGGGACTCTTATAAATTGTAAAATACCATCTTGGCCGTTTTTTCCAGCTTGAACAGTAAGACAAAAGTCTTCCTCGGGTTTGCAAAGTCTACCGTCACGCTCATGTTTGTTTAAACATACAAAATTACTAATGAGTTTGACAAGTATGGTTCTAACGCTAGAGTTTCTCGATAAATACTCAATAAGTGAGACATTCGATTGAAAGACGCTGAACAGAAACGTTTCGGTGCTGTATGTTTTAGAACCTTTGTCAAAAATTGGGAGGTGAAAATTAACCCAATACAAAGGCGCAGTTTAGCTATATAATGGAATCATTTAATGGAAAATTATATCTAGTTTATAGAATCACCCTTACTATCTGCATTACTCCCAAAAAACTGTCTAGCGATGATTTAAAATTCTAAAAATATACCTATATTTAATTGAGAAATTATACAACACATAGCTCTCGAAGGGCAATGAACTGACGAAGTAACGTTGTACTTCTCGTTAATTTTGTGGGCGACACAAAAGATAGATGTTTTGGCCCATTGGTCACGCTTTTGCACAACTGAAAACAAACGCGTACGGCAACACTCCACCTCATACCACCTTTCCTAGGACTCTCTCTTCTGGGAACGAGGTTGAACTTCAGCCGTTACTTTGGCCGTCACGAAACACCCCAATTCTTGACGTTTAGTGTCATCGTTGTGTGACAATTCAATTTACGCATGCGAATAATCATATACTTGCTGCTGCATAATGCAAGTGAGGTGCTGCCAGTTTTTAATGTACATGAAACCAGTTCACATAAATTAGTTTCAAATGGAAAATGCATTATCACGAACGATATGCGTGACCTCAAAACTTAGGCTTGTGTTAACCAGAAATGAAGACCTGCGTAGAGCAAAGTTAACAAGCTTAAGATTGCGTAAGTCGGAAACGTAGACCTCCGGCCTAGGAGGCTAGCGCTAAGCTGTTAAGCATGTGTTAAGAACATGAAATCGTTACGCGACTCGCGATTATTTAAAAAATTATTGATCCACAGCAGACAAACGCTGTTTACACGCTTAAGTCTTCTTCAGACAAGGGGAAAAGAACAAAACAAGAATGGTTCTTTCCGCATTTTACTAGCTAGCCTGCTTTTGAAGGAAATTCGCCTCAAGCTTTCTGGCTTGAAGGGTAATTGCCTCTGACAACAGAGATTCAATATCATGTCAAGAATAGGGTATTCTGCCTCGCTTTGGCACGGCGGAAACCTCCCTAACAATCACCTAACTTTCGAGGCGAGATTATGTACATTGAGCCATTTATTAAACTTACTTATGTAAAAACTCAGCTAACGTAAGATGCTCAAATAGAAAAAAGAAAATAATAGTATTAAGAAATCTGTGAACTGAATTAAAATTCTTGCAACAAATCGAAAAGAAGGATATTTTTCTTCCCTCGCCATTTCTCGGAAATTCCCATACTTGGAAGGATATTCCCCTGGGTGATGATTTAATTTTGCTTAAAACCAAGTAGCTTTCTCAAGTAATTCCACGATCGATACTCCTGGCTTTTTTCTAGCAATGGATTGCCACGAAAAAACTCGGAAAAAACGGATTGATAACTGGGGACAGATTACAAAGATTGCGATGAAAATGAGCTCTAAAACAGAAACGCTCAAGACAGCTCCGACTGTCCATCTTAGATAGGTGTCCATTTCAACAGAGGTGTCCACTGTAGACAGGTGTCCACCTAAGAAAAGTGTCCATCTTGGAGAGGTGTCCTTCTTAGCGACAGGTGTCAGTCTTAGAGGGGTATCAACCTCAGAGGAGTCCTCCTAAGGAGAGTCCATCTTGGAAACGTGTTCTTCCTAGGCAGGTGTCAATCTTACAAAGGTATCTACCCTAAAAGTGTCCATCTTAAACAGGTGTCCCTCTTGGAGAACTGTTCACCTCAGACATGTCCATCTTAACCGTGCCTACCTTAGAAAGGTTGCCCTTAATACAGAGATATCCATCCTCGACAAATATGTACCTGCCTCTGAAAGTGGATTATACTCGTCTCCTTTTGAGTTCTCGCCTTGAAACAATCCGCCACTTCTGAAGCCCTCAAGTCAAAAGACTTGAGCCTTTTAAAATGTGAGCCAAAGGCTCGTTTGTTTGTTTTTTCAAGCACTGGATTGCCCCTGGAGTCGAGTATGGTTTTCAGGTCTTTCAGGGTCTTCTGTCTTAGGCAGGGTTACAATTTCGCTTTTTATCGTATTGAGCGGGGTATCTTTTTAAAAATGGTTTAGCTTTATCGTATATGAATGTAAACTTTATTTATTTTTCAATAAACTCTGTCAGCATTGGCACAGCGCCGGCATTGCCGTAACGCAAAATCACGTGAAAACTTTGCCAATGGAATAAAAGACAATTATATCGCCATGATGAGACTGTCTTACACAGGGTCACAAAGCAAAGTATTACAAACCAAACTGGGGAACGACATCAGAAATTTTTGTCTCAAACAGGGTCAGGAGGGTCAGGGTTCACAAGGCAGGTGCAGGTGTACCTTCCCCCCCCCCCAACCCTGCTAGGCTTAACTGCGAGAAAGCAGGCCCCCATTTTAGACCTTGCATACAAGGAAAAGCTGAGGGACCTCGCCACTGTCTTCTCGGCGGCAGGTACCGTGCTTGAGTCACACCTAAACCGAAAATGTATGTTAGAGACAAACAAGCAGTCACCGTGAACGCTGCCCGTCACTCGCGGGTCAGGTTTCCACGCGGCAGGCGATTTTCGCGCTCGCTCGCGTGTTGTTTTTGCTCAACTATCCCTGATCCGAAAGAGAGACTGCTCGTAGTCCAGGGCCATGCTTATCTTGTAGATAGTCTTTAGGTGGACGTGTTGGTTTAGTAGCCCTGAGAAATGGTTGTTAGACTTACGACAGCCCCCAGTCCTTCCGTCCTAACCCTCTACCCCAAGACTACTGGAGTGCCCTATACTTACCTATACTTTATTTAACACGGTAAAAACATCAGCGACAAAAAAGTATATATACCGTAAAAGCTCTATTAAGCCCTCTCCCCCCACCCCCTTAAGGCATCAGGTTTTGTAATTAGACCCTCCTAATCTCTATTCAGTAGCCACCCACTTCATCCCCAGTTGGTGTAATTTATATTGATTTATAAAAGCTGGAAAAAATACATAAAGTTGGCCGGTCTTTATTGATAAGAAGTAAGTTAACAGTGTTTGAGTTTGGAAAGATTATTTTAACTATAAAATGTTTAAAGATTTGAAATAAGTCCCCCCACCCCCTTCTCTAGTAAGCCCCCCGTTCATGAGGCCTGAAACTAAATAAGACCCCGGGGGCTTTTTAGAGCTTTTACGCCGGAAAGAAAAGCTGATTTACATGTCTGCCGTGTGGGAGTACGAGGAGGATATTATGAAATTGATCTCGGTTTTAAACTTTCAACTGGAAGACTATTCCACAACAGTGACAGCTTTGTTGAAACGTCGCTGCAACCCTTTGCAAGCAGTTAAACTCAGTTCACTAAACGTAAAAAGACCAACAACCTGTGGTGGACAATTTTGATCGATGATAGTGGATCCCATAGTAAAGTAATTTCCACTTTCCCTTCAGAGCGAGGCTAACTGTACTTCATTTGCATATCACTTCCGGCCTGCAGTGTACGGGTTTCTGTCCTTGCACTGTTTTAGATCTACTTCGATTTACAACCCATTAAGTTCTAAAACACTCCGTTTCTGTTGACGTAACAGACATCATCAGCAGAATTTTCACTGAATCAGAAGTATTCACAAGAAGCTTTGATAAAGGAGGTAAGTTCTTGATGTTATCCAGTGAAGTCGCCTAGTGATACAAAATCAAGACAATAAAATTCTTTGTTTTTGTGATGATCGAAAAACATCTACATGTAACGGTGGAGAAACTGTAGCGTGTGGCGCTCATAGTCAATTCACGATGGGGCTGAATCACCGTTTGTGGCTCAAAATGACGTCAATTAATTCGGTACTCCTTACATGCAATCCATTTCAAACCAGTCCAGTTTAGGTAAAAAAACCCAAACAGACGCCGTTTGAAGCCAACAATGATACGCCAGTTAATAGACTTTCACGGTCCTTTGCTACTTTTTCACTTATAATAGACCATGGACAGACGCCACAAGCCGACAATGAAAACTCAACTTGACTTATCGTTATGGAGTAAACAGTTCACAAGACCGTAAAGACAGACAGAATTCGACGCCTGATATATTTTTAAAATATAGTTATCAAAGCCAGGGTCACGTTACGGGAAGGGCCAATACATACGTAGCGTAAGTAACGACTTCGGTATGTCCAGAGTGACTTAAGAGGATGTCACGGAGTCTTCCTTGATCATTCGCTCAACCTTACAAAGGACGAGCAAGCGCAAGAAAGGCTTTGTTGCGCGTGTCTAAGGGCCAGCAATATTTTTCACTGAAAGAACGTCATTCCACAGCATAATTCCCCGACTTCCTGTCTAAAGTTCACTTATCTGTGATCTCTGGTTTCGTGGAAGCTTGCAGTTGACCTTTCTTTGTTTTTATTGTGAATGCTTTATTTTACTGTCCCTAATCGCTACGTTATGAAATAATTTTC
>Ga0126336_10002165_pt1 | contig 11022 bp, 3 predicted proteins | sample SidCmetagenome_FD_92530 | JGI IMG/M metagenome (GOLD analysis project Ga0126336, IMG submission 92530) | Coral microbial communities from El Islote,Puerto Morelos, Mexico - Siderastrea C C metagenome | ecosystem: Host-associated > Invertebrates > Cnidaria > Coral | place: El Islote,Puerto...
ACTTTGTCTTTTAAAGTTTTTGGATAAATTCTTTAATCTGGCCAAGTTTCATCCAAATCGGAGAGATAGCATGTATCTCCCCTGCCTGGTCCTCTGGTGGACTCAGTCTTAAAAGTTATAATTTGTTATAGTCAACGCGGGCACAGTGTGCCCCCCCCCCCCAGGCTACGTTAAGGATTTGATCCTCGGGGTGGGTACTCCCCGCATAAAACGTTTTTGAGTAGCCCTTCCACCATACCCCACCAGGGATGACATTGCTAACTTGAAAAGCCGGACTCTAACATGAGTAAGTAATTCTTGTTGAAATAATTTTACAGCAACGGTGGATGGTTCGCAGTTTTGGAAAAGAACGTTTAATTAGGCTAAGGGACCTACAGGTAAGGATGGATTTCGTCGCCTCGGAAGCTTGGGCGCGGCGCCTGGAAGCCCGGTAAGGGAAAGCAGATTCCTAGTTTCCTACCATGTTGAAACTATTTTCTTCAGCTGAGGATAGATCCTGGATGGATTTTGTAAGGGCATGGTGGAAACAAAATTCTTTAACTGGCAGTTACAGAATTCGCTGATACTAACATTCAGGGGTTTCATGAGTAAAACCCGACTGCGCTTAGCCTAGATTTTTGTTGGTGCTGAGTCTCATAAATAAACAGCAAAGAAAGAGGGGGATGCGTGGAAGGGCTTACGGCGATGTTGTCGATTATTGATTTTTGTCAGCATTTGTCGGTCAGTGTCAATGATCACGAATCACGTCCACAGCTCCTCAAAGACAAACGTGGGACCTTGTCCGAGTATTTTGCCGCGCCTTCCGGTTTTTGCCGGGCTTTCATGAGAGTTCGCGCTTATTTTAAATGCAGAGATCGTGTCGCTAATATTGCCAAATTATTCTTACGTTGAAAACTCTCAATATCACAAAAGAGTCACAGCCATTTGTTTCACTGCATTGCAGAATAAAAGTATCCTTACCCCCGAATTGCTGAGTGTTCCATAAGCAAGCGTTGTTTGTCTATGGCGCGTTGACAAGACGCTGAAAATAGTTCATTATATGGCGTTAGAACTTTCAAAGCAAAATAATAGAACGTACTGCGAACATACTTTCTTTTGCAACAATGACCAGACATTTTTCAGACACTCACCGACGTACACGGTGTCGGCACTAAATTTTTCCTGCATTTTCTTTCCAGAGATCTTTAACCTTAACTTTGCACAGCCGTCGACGGCCACCAAAGATGATAAGTTTATCTGCTAGTTGAGACTCGATCGAGAATATTGCTGGCGATTCAAAGCGACGAATAATGTCCAAATACAGTGGTGCCAGGTGGACTTGGACGAGGTGCCAGGGGACTTTGTATATTGGTTCGTTATATCGAGGGCTCGTTATAGCGAGGCTCTTTATCATTCATCACTAGGCTGAAAAGTATATTTCGCTATACGTTCAATCGAGGCCACCACTGTACGTTAAAATACCACGATTTCGAAAACATCTCGTGCAAAGATGGCCAGCAAAATCAACATTCCTAGGTATCTGCCACAAAAGATCATGGTATTTTTTCCCGAATGGCCTCCAAGCCTCTTAATAGAGTTTAGAGAAATATCACAGCCATTTCGCCGAAATATCATTTTCAGGCAATGAGAAATGTCGGCGAAATTTCGGCGATATTTCGCGAGTCAGAACAAAGCACAAATTTCGCTTGCATTACTTTTGCGTAATACTGTAACTACACAAGTCTGTTTTTTCGTGTGCACTAAAAACGACATCATTAGCCGTGGTTACACCACCCTTGGTAAACATGATTTCCCCAGTATAATTTTCCCTCGGAGAGAATAGCTGTTTTTTTTACCTAAGTAACAAATTAAAGGTGACATGTACCCAGGAAGTTGCCTCATGTAAGAACGTCATGAAATGCGACGGACGTACGTACGTATGGACGTATGGCCGACGCGCACGCGAGCCATTCCACTTGCCATGACCATGAAAATTTACCAGCATGCCGCTTAATATGAGTATGGGGCTCCGCTTTGCGGCCTTCGGCCGCAAAGGAGCTCCGCTACGATGTATTGCAAAATATCGCTATGTAGAATTACAATCTGTGGCCCCAATTCTCAGACTGCCTGTTCGTTAATGGGACTCAACATTTGGAAGATTTTTGCGAAATTTAGTCGTTTTTGACAGGCTTTTTCTGCCAAATAGCGACATTTAAAGTCTCGCGCAATTTGCGTCACCTACTTCCGCGAAATTTACTTCCCACGAAAATCAATGACAATAAGATACAATTCAATTTCAGTAAAAGTTGCTCAGGAAATGTGTGTGCAAATATTAAATTACATTATTATAAAAATCTTATTGTCTGTACATGAAAAAGGTCACAAGACCGAAAAGTTGTGAGGCTGTTATGCAACAGCCACAAGGAATAAAAGCACGATTATAAGAGTTTGAATGGAGGCCGGTAAAAACGTCTTTCTGCTCGTTACGTTTGTTTACCCAACGTAAGATCACGTAAGGGTTTTTGCGACACTGACACTGTTAGTGACACTGTTCGTGACAATGTTTGTGACACTGTTAGTCCTAAGGTGGGGCTTAAAGGGGCAGTATCACGAGGATTTTGCTCCCGTTTGACCTCACTGAAAAGCCAACAGTCACATTAACATATATGAAAGCCTAAAAATATTGGTCTTTTTCTTGTTCAGACACCATACTAATTCAGTGAAGCTGTTACTAAGGCCTTTGGCCACAGATGGCCAAGATGGAAGTGGATTACAACTTGAATACGTCCGGCGAACGTTTTCAAATTCTGTGCTTGTATCTTACTAAAACCATTGAAAACATATCATGGTTTGCTCTCCTTGCAAAAATTCACGCGATATCTCCCTCTTGATGTACCAGGAGCATTTTGTGTGTGAGTGAAGGCATTTAATCTCAATTTCAGCGAAGTTTTGACGAAACGCGAGGAAAATCCCCGTGACACTGCCCCTTTAAGTGGAACACTTTAAAAGGCTTACTCGATTCCTCGATTAATTTATGTTCCCTCAGTAACACACCCATACACCAAAAACTTTTATTTGGGAGTAACCCTACTTCCCCCCCCCCTCCCCCCGCCCTACACACACACACACACACACACACACAACTAACTCCCCAGAATGATTCAGACTTATTTGATTGAATACACTTTACAGAGTAAACTATTTCAGTTGATTGATTCACCACAGTCTGATTCCCTCTTGTCAGTTCTTTACCTGATAGTTTTCAGACTATTCTGAAATGATTAAGGAAGAGGCTTTTCTGTTCGTTTTTCTTTGCTACCAGATTATGGGAAAATATATTTTCGCTTGATTGGGCAATTAATACCCTATTACTCCAATTCAGCGTCAAAGGCAGGTTTTTCCGGTCCCTTTTTTTTAATTCGAATACGTGCATGCTGGATGGATTTATCTGCCTTAAGACAAAGGACACAAACTTTTTAAACTTCTCAGGCCGGTCTGAATAGGATTAAAGCTGTTTTTTAAATTTTCTAAAAGCCCAAAAAATTTTTTTCAAGATATATTTCAAGACTGTGAAATTAATTGCCTTGAATTATCGTCGTAAGCAAACAAACTTTAGAGCAACCCTCCTTCTCAGAATAAATTTAAATCGTCATGATAAAATTATCAGGCTTTGCTCAAGGCCATCGTTATTTTGTTTATATTATTCTGTGTAAAATAAGCGGTTAAATGTCAGCGTTTACACAAATAGGAAGAAAAAAGTACGAAAATAATGTTTGGCTGTCACCTTCGTAGAGGCTGTCAATTCTTTTACAGACAAGGCGTTCAAATTACGCAGTTAAATCTAAACATCGGAAGGGAATCGCAAACAACCGGTAACTACTGCCTTAGCAAACAGATAGAAAGCTGCTTTTTTGTACATTTTTAGCTTCAAATGATCAGTTTAAGAAAAAAATGTTCCATTTTAGAACGGCATACTGTAACGGCAGCTTGACGTTTGTCGTTTGCCGTAAACGTGAAACTTTCTCAAGATTAAGATCTTTTCGCAATACCTCTTCTGTCCGCTCAAAGAGTTTTATTTAAGCCGCACCTTAGGAATAACAGTGTCACGATGAAAAATGATTCCAACATGTTGCAGCAAACGTCTATAATTATTTGCTTTTGAATTCAGAGAATATGTTTTATTTAATGACGCGAAATTGATTACCCACTAGACAAGCGTAGCATGCCTAAAAGAAAGAAGAATTCAGGACTTCTTTGTTCCAAATATACCTTAGTTTCCTTTTGTGAATTTATGATGTTAACTATTTCAAAAAAACAAATGCTGACCATTTCATGTTGAACGTTGTTTTTTTTGTCGCAAACGAACACGTCAGCCCGTTAAAGTTTGTTGTTGTTGTTACGGTCTATTGCAAAATATCGCTATGTAAAAGTACAATCTGTGGTGCCAATTCTGAGACTACCTGTTCGTCAATGCCAATCCACATTGGAAGATTTTCGCAAATTTAATCCTTTTCAACACGATTTTTTCAGCCAAATCGCGACATTTAAGTCTCGCGAATTTTTCGTCACCTATTTTCGCGAAGTTCAGTTCCCACGAAAATTAATATAACAGTAAGGTACAATTCAATTTCAGTAGCAAATCGCTCAGGAAAAGTGTGTGCAAATATTTAATTACATAATTTTTAAACTCTTCTTGTCTGTACATGGAAAACGTGACAAGACCGAAAGGTTGTGAGGCTGTTATGCAAACAACTACAAGGGATAAAAGCATGACAATAAAAGTTTAAATCGACACCGGTAAAAAATCTTTAGTTCCGCTCGCTTGTGTTTGTTTACCCAACAAGATCACGTATAGATGTTTCCAGAATGAGCAATTAGCAAGCGAAAAGATATTTTACTAGTTCAAATCTCAACTTACGCCATCGCAATTTTCGGTTTTGCGACTTTTTTCCCAATGATTGGGCGATTAAAATCTTATTACTACAATTCAGCGTCAAAGGCCGGTTTTCTGGTAACTTTATCTGAAAACTAGGTGCTGCGTGGATTATTCGATAGCCAGTGTTAACTTAAGACAAATTGAAGGACACAAACCTTTGAAATAAAGACGTAAATTGAAGTCATACATGTCGCCTCAGCGAGCCGTTTATTTATAGGGTCTTTGTCTCTTTTCAGTTCTTACAAGGGCGGCCATAAAGCCTTTTCGCAGAGACTTTTAGGTATTTTCTGTTGCTTGTGTTGTGGTTTTATATTTCCAAGTCCAGATAGAGTTCATGCATCACAACTGAATGTGACAACTGTAGTGAAGTTCGCCTTTGACCAGAACGTTAGAGTCGCAGGGTTGTTTCAGTATTTTTCACAATGACAAGATGTTCACGAAGAAAAGGAACCGTTTTTTTTCTTAATAATTTCTCGATCATCCCCATTGGTTTTGACTGGTCCTACCATAAGTTTAATCTTAATAACGAGACTAATAACATGAACTAATGGCTAGTTTTTCGAGTCCCGGCCCCCAAACCGGACAACGCTTTGATATGCCTCAACTAAATAATATTCCCTGTTATTGCTTTAAAAAATTCCGAAAAAAAGGAAAGGAAAGGAAAGATGGCATAATAATTGTTGCTCAACAAATTGTGTTTGGCGACGTTGAGTTTTTGCTCACAAGATGAACTGGTTGAAATATCCTTTTGTTATTTCACGTGTGAAATTGTCGGTGATAAAAGTAGAAACAGGCTGGATGGTTCATTTCAAAATTAAGCATACGGAAATCGCGTGATAAAATGTTAAAATGATTAACTCAAAGAAATGTAATGTTAAAATTCTAAGATGATGTTGCACTTAAAAAAAAAACAGAAATGGCAACATGAATTGATGAAAAATGTACGCCTTAGCATTAACCGTCAAGTTTTATAACAGAAAAGTCCTACCTTAAAGTATTCGACTTCGATCTTGGAACTTGGATTCAACTTGGTAATGAAATTCGCTCCTAGGGACTTAAATTAATAGCTTGTACTCCGAGTTTCTGCCAAAACACACGGCCAATAGCCAAATGACTTCTCACACTAAGGCTTTTCGCGAGGCAAACAATTTCTCCTAGTAATTTCGTCACAGTATGTACATACTTCAAGGGTTAATGTTTGCTGTTCTCTTTTCCGATTTTGATTAGCATCATGAGTCGAAGGTAATGCATTAGTAGTTTTCATACAGCTGTCTTACCCGGCGGTATATATTATGGTATGTCTGATGGTTGATAATAATGACAATTCACAGTATTAAGAACTGGTTGAGGATCGATAATTGACATTTTGCATTTAATTTGGTTTAACAGTACAATAAACAATCTTGTGAACACATCAAATGAATTTGCTTTCAGGCTTTTGTGCTTTAAGACCAGGGTATAGCAATCAACTAAAAATCGAAAGTCATGGAGCATTTTTGCTTTGTTGTGATCGGCTACCACGCAATATAGAGAAATATTAGACCATGTTCATGGCTGTGTAATACGTATCTATGCATAATGAAAGAAAAGGTTTACATGACTTAATGTAAATGCAATGTAAACCCATCGAAGGAAAGAATGAATGGAGAGAATAAGCATCGCGTTTACGGCAAACGCCAAACGTCAACCTTCCGTTTGCCATCTGCCGTTTTAAAATAGACCATTTCTTCTTAAGCTTCGTGTAAACTCATAAAAAGCTTGGATACACAATATAGCAGCTTTCTAACTTTTAACTAAAATATTAGTTACCGGTTGAATGTGGTTTCCTTGGGATGTTTTGACGTACTGCATAATTTTGAAGCCTCCTTCATAAAGCAGTTGATAGCCTTTGCGAAGTTGACAACCAAAGATCATCTCGCTTTCTCCCACTTTTTTCTTCCCGTTTGTTTAAACACTGACAGGAAACCATTTAAAAACGGCAAACGGCAGGTTGGCGTTTGCCGTTTGCCGTAAACGTGATGCTTAATCTCTCTAATGTCATCGAAGAGACATCTAGGCCCGGTTTTTGAAGTGTTACGTCATTGCGATGTTTCCGTTTCCGGGTTAAAACTGCCCTGAAATTAAACCTAGTTTCCTTGTATCTTACACAAAATGCTCCTAAAAACGAAAACTGGGGAGAACAAACCAGAATTCGTTTTAATCGATTTTCCCAAGACACTAGGGAACAATTTGAAAAAGATTGCCCGAATTCACAAATTGCAAACAATTTCCATCCTCGCCATCCGCAGGCGAATACAACACTAATTTATCTTGTTTACAGTTTCGGAAGGTTAGTAGAGCAATTTTAAACGGCACTGAAGCACTATATTTGATTTTCAATTAATTCCAATTAGTCTTCTAGGTTTTTAAGAAATTCCAAAATTGTATTTGTTTTTTTTTTCAAGCTACCTCAATATTTATGAACAAACATATAACTAAGTATTAAATGGTAGTTTTAATAGAGTCTCAGGTAAATTATAAATGAATTAATAAAAACAGATAAATAAATAGAGATAAACGTACAACTAATAGTCCTAATGGAAGATATAACCTTACAGGAAGAACACACTAGGAAGAAAGACACACGACTGCTCTTGAAGTGGCGTTTCACGTGGACCTTGAACTTCTAGAGATTATTAGCAAAAGGAATGCTTGAATGCAGAGCATTGAAGGTGCGCGCGCCACTGAACTTAAAGCTGCCCAAGTACTTAGTTGTTGCTAAGGGCAAACGTAGTAGGTCGCCGTGCCTTGTGTTAAAGGCGTGGATTTGATGCGCGTATTTAAATTCGGTTTAAAGGCGCTATGCTGCGTAGAATATATAAGGACAGACTTAAGATAATCGCGACGTGCTTGCAGGTTAGGCTAGCTAAGTACAGTGTGCGATTGATCAGCTCCAATAGATCGACCCTCAGTTATACAAGCGACACATCAGTTAAGCTTGTCTAACTAGGCTTCACAGCCTACTCCACATCCATCCCAAACGGCTGACACATTTAGAGTTCGGGAGCACCTTGCGCACGCGACCCAGTATACCTAATCTAGAGGAGGTCCTTTTGCCTAGGGAGCCTACACCACAATTGTGAGACAGCTTCCTAATAAAAGGTTATCATTATTATTAAATGGTTTTCACATAATAGAATTTGGCCCAGAAGGATACCAAGGAAATTAATAGTTCGTATCCTATCTACGATTACCTGAGAAACTATCAGGTAATCGGGGTCTCTGTTGTGTGCCTAATAATATAGGCGACATAGGATATAGCAATCAACTAATATATTAGTTGATTACTATATCCTATTGAAATACATGGCATAGCCACTGTAACAAAAAATAGATGTGATGATAATAACTACTGCAAGGGAGAATTAATAGAGTCACGATTCACTTTAACCTTATTCAGGCCGGGGGGGGAAGGGCTGTTGGGGGAGGGGATTAAGCCTGCACTGACTTTGGACGTTTATAAAGCCCGCAAATGTGGTGAATGTTCCTAAAATTTATCTGGGAACAAATTGGCATAGCAAATACTTGTCCATCAAGTTTGACATTACCATTGCAACCACTTTTTTTTGACAGGCTGTTTTTTTTTTCAGAATTTTGAATTCTCACCATTTCAACGAAAAAATATTACTTTCTTGAAGTAGGGTTTTGGATGTTTATTTCATTTTTGTGTTCTTTTATCGTTTTTTGATTATTTTTTTGGTCAATTTTGGAGATTTTAAAAGGTTCTGGAAAAAAATCAACAAATCCAAGATGGCGAATCCAAGATGGGCACCGTTTAAGAACATAACGTAATTCTCACGTTATATGAAAAATTAACTCATGTTGCAAACCTCAAAGGGAACCTTTTTGGGACGTACCATCTGCCCTTAAGTTTCGTTGTCATAGCATTAATAAGGAAGAGTGGCGGAATCCCCCCCCCCTCCCGCCTTCACCGGTCCCAGAAGACCAAAAAAAAAAAAAGGCTGGTCTGAATTGTGTTAAGAGAAAGAAATTTGTTTTTTAGGAATGTCATTCAGGATTGTTTCCAATATTGAAAAGAGGTTATTATGCAGGAAGAGACTGAAGGGGTGGGGAGCTTTTGGCGGGAAGGATTCGGTTTTGCTCTTCTATATAATTTTTGTTTCCAGTACCAAGTACCGGTATCATGACCGAGAATGTTAATTAAGCGAAGATTTCAATTCGTCGTCGTATGCTTAAGAAATATCCCAGTGAGGCACGGGCAAAATCAGTACTAGTCAAGCGATAATTTCATTTGTATACAAGTTCTACGTGTGGGGCTGATTAAAAAAAAGCAGCGATATTAATAAAAACTTACTAGCTTAGATGATCAACATAATGTGCTTGTTGAAAATTTCAGTTCATTTTGATGCAATACTGGAGAAATCTCCATTTTGTACATTTCCAATGTTGATTCTGTGTGCCTCCATCCTGTGTTGTTAAAAGGAATGATCCTTTCCTCGGATTATTGTTGCCGTTGTCGTTGTTTGGTTTCACTTTGTTTTGTTTTTATTTCCATTTGCTTGCTTTTTGTCTGTTTACTAACAACAACTTAATCCACTTCATCTTGGATCGAACATAGGGCGCCTACAGTTGCCTTCCATCTCTCTCTGTCCTTTGCTGGTCGGATGTTAGACCTCTGGGGCATGTGTTTTTTGGCCTCTCTCTTTCCTGTCGTCCTTAAGGATTCCACTCTAGGACTTCGGATTCTAATTGTTCTGTCTATAGGTTCCTGGTTGGTTAGCTGTCATTATTTTCTGGATTGAATAAGTGTTCAGCCACATCTATGCAAGTGTTGGCTCGTAGTCGTTGATTTTGGTATATGCTCTCTTTCAACACCCGCACCCCGTTCAATATTTGAAGTGGCTCTGGGGATATCTTTGTTTGGTAGTGCTCCCCAGTCCGGTGATTACTCGGCGTTGGAATGAATATTTATTTAATCACTGATTTATTTTACGTAACTAGTCGTAAAAATAGAAACGTTTTCTCTCTCAACTGCTTTTGAGAACAAATCACGTTTCCTATTATGTTTGATATTTCCATATTTCCTATTCATGTTTGACTCTGTATCGTGCGTTGTGACGTATTTCTCTTTATGATGTAGACAAGAGTGTTTTAGTGGAAAGTAGACCACTCCTAAAGTTCACACGAAACTACATGTGGAACTCGAGTGGCGTATTTTCCATATATTTTCGGTGAACGCCAATGCGCCCCGCCACTCTCGCACTTTTTTTTTTCTTTCTTGCTAGATGAAACCTGTTCACCACTTTCCATAAATTATCATAAAGAACAGGGCCTAAGGCGCCAAAGATTTTTTAAATTTCTCTTTTCGCCTGCTACTAAGTTAGTCTCGCGACATTGATAAGATTGTGTGACAAATAGTGACGTATGCAAACGTCAGGGTCGTCCCAAGTCTTCTGAGATGAGTAATTCTAACTACTGCGAGCTTCACAATTTTTATTTATACACAAAAGAAGATTCCTACAGTCCATTACCGAACGACTAGACCCAAGGCTAAAACGGAAACTCAGGCGACTTGGTCGAAACTAATTTCATTTCACCTTCTGGCGGGCTTCCCAGGTGAGTTCGGACAACTACGACGATTTTCGTTGCAACTTTTCTAACCTGCGATCAGGCCGAATTTTAGCATCGCTCTCATATTCTCTTACGTGGGTCGCTCGCTAAAATAGGGCCTGATACATTCGCTGATGTTTAGAGATGAAATTCGCTGGTAATCTCAAATATTTATCACTTCTGGAACTAAATTAAATTACAGAACACTCGTTTGTTTATAAACGGTTTTATTGAAATCTTTATTCTAAAGAGTGAAACTGAAGGTATTTCTCTTAATTTCCCAAGGTATTTTACGCAGAAAATTGGTGACAAATGCGTAGAGAATATTTCCGGATACCACTTGAAATGAGAAAGGATTCAAACATGCAGCATAGTTTGGTACATGACAACCTCGTCGTGTTCTGAATTTTCATTCAGTTTCAGCTCAGACAGAGCAACTATGTAAAATACCGGAGCGCGTACCTTCAAGTTGTAAATTTGAGCGCTAGTGCCAAGAT
>Ga0126336_10002166_pt1 | contig 11021 bp, 7 predicted proteins | sample SidCmetagenome_FD_92530 | JGI IMG/M metagenome (GOLD analysis project Ga0126336, IMG submission 92530) | Coral microbial communities from El Islote,Puerto Morelos, Mexico - Siderastrea C C metagenome | ecosystem: Host-associated > Invertebrates > Cnidaria > Coral | place: El Islote,Puerto...
CCGAGTAAAAATTTTCAATTTCCTTCATAATTTTCTTTGGATTTGTGGTGAGGATGCCTTCATTAGTAAGCATCTTTCGCATACAACTCTTGTTCCCCCTGTAAGATTCAAGCCCTAAAAAATTCTGTACTGTTGTTTCTCCTTTTTTAATAGGAATTTTAATACCTCAGGTGTGTATGATACAAATGTGATGTACATGCATAGTCAGATAGCCTGAGAAAACAGCCGTTGTTTCGCGAGGTTGCCACTTGAGCCCTCACAAAACGATGTCCGAGTAATGAGCGGAGAAATTCCATACTGATGACATGCACTACCCAGAACTTGGTAGTGATTCTGATTGGTTGTGCTACAAGGGAATTTTCTTTCAACCAATCAGAAGCACTTCCAAGATCTGGGTAGTGCACGTCATCAGTATGGAATTTCTGTGCTCATTACTCAGATGTCGTTTTGCGAGGGCTCAAGTGGCGACCTCGTAAAATGTAGGCTGTTTTTTCAGGCTAGCATAGTGATAACGACAATGATTATGGTAATGATAATGATAATGATAATGATAATAATAATAATAATGATAATAATAATAATAATAATAATAATAATAATAATTTATTATTATAATGATAATAGCAATAATTGAACTGGACGAGAGGAAACCTTGTTGTGAGTGCTAAGAGTTTGCTTGCCCACCTTTATAGTGAATTTGACCTTGGCATGGGATAAAATTCAGAGATACATGTATTCATAGAGATGTGTAAATATTTTGTTCATGAGAGTGTATGTGTATTGCCATGTGTATAAACTAAAAAAGGAAAGTGTTTTTTTAATAATTTTTATGATTTTGTTGATTTAATTTGTATGAAATTGTTGGTTTGAAAACATGATACCATACCACGTTGGCTATCTGTAGATGATTAACAGACAACAGTTATGATTTTGTTACATGGTACATGTATAGCCAACATTATACAACTCTTAAACTAAGGAAAGACTCACATGGCTGTCTACTGATGGCTGTTGAGTTGGCTGTAGTACTAATGATTGGAGAGTTTACTCTGGCAGTTAATCTTGTCGGCCATCTGTAGGTGATTTAAGAGACAAGATAATTTTGTCATAAGTGTTCTGATTTTGTGACATGGTATAGCTGACATTATACAACTCTTAATCTAAGGATAGACTCACATGGGTGTCTACTGACAACTGGTGAGTTGCATGTGGTGTGACCTCTGGTGAGTTAATGCCTGCAGTAGCCATCTGTAGGTGGTTAACAGACAAGACAATTTTGTTGTAAGTGTTATGATTTTGTGACGGGCATGAGGGCCCACATGTGACTATTTTTGGCTTACCCCATGATGCCATCATTGCTACTAATGCTTTACTAATGGGATTATTGAGGACTTTTGCACTGCCAAAAGTAATTACTTTTTTCGTGACACTCGATCAATTATGAAAGTAGCACAGTTTGATATAAATGTGTCGCCATTGTCATCGCCACTGGTAAACACCTAATTAGTAAAAGGGATGAAAAGAGAACTGTCATTAATACAAAGTGCAATCATGTAACTTGTATAAAGGGAGCGACAATTCCCTTTTTGGGCTACGAGCGGCGAACTCCACGGCGGCTTCTCAACAAGAAAAAATAGTAACATAAAATTAACTCCCTTCACAAAAACGTCATTTGTAATAGTCTAAAAGAATGGTAACAAAAAACAACAAGTCTCCATGTACATGGGGCTGTGTATAAAAGTTAATTTGAGAAGAAAAAACATTAAAATAGCTAAAATTTACATGTATACAAATGCAAGATACACAAATAAAGAAATAAGGAACAAGAAAATGGTATTATTTTTATTAGTTACATGACTGTTTAAACAAAATCGCTTTATCTGAGACATATGGTTGAGGTGGAGAGGATGTCAAACTTTAAAGTAGTCAAGTTTTTAAAGTAGTCAATGGTTTGTAGGTATTCTTTAAATCAGTACAATTCAATCAACATCTTAAGTTTAACCATTTTCTAAAGATTTCCAACAAAGATCTGGAGATGTTTTGACTGATTAAATGGTTGACTTGACTGTGGTTACACAGTTCATACAGAAATTAATTGGATAATCTGTATAACCACCTGAAGCCAATCATTAGATTTTCATAAAATCACATAACGTGACACACATTTAAATCTGCCATAGCATGCCGGCACGATGTATGCCCAATGCCTGTCCTCAAATTATCCAAATGGAACAAGAGCTATACCGTCTCTACTATAACTGGATGGATTACAATAGCTGTAACTATAACAGTTACTGTAACTGGATTACAATACGTTTACAATAATGAAAAGCAAGAATGGATAAAAGAACACAGTCAATACATTCATCATGGGACTATAGCTGTATAGGTTATGATTTCAGAAATACTTGTCGTGAAATATTTACAATCGATATGTTTACAAAACTAATTAAAATCTAACCTTCTTTTAAAAATTAATCATGAATTTCTATAAAATTAAACATATTTTATTATTGGAATGAAATTTGGGCCCACTTTGCAATTGCTCATTAATTACCTAAACTCTCCCCTTAAGTCCAGCCAAATTAGCCAACTGGAAAACTAGTTACATCATCTCTCAACTTTAGGGCATCCCAGAAACACTTAGGTTAGGATAGGATAACATAACCTTTATTTAAACATGATAGTCATTAAAGCTTTGAGCTGATGTGGGGAGGTATTTACAGAGCTGCAAATAACTGTCGGTCATCGGACGATGTCCGACTTAAATCGCCCTATGTCCGACGAAATCTTAACTTTGGTCGGACATTATATCCGCACAAATTTTTTTGCCAAATGATAAGTAAATAATGATAAAAAACAATTATTTCAAAAAGACTTCCACTTAAAAATAATTATCAAAAAAACGTCCGGCCTCATTTCTGTTTTGTCCGACCAAAATGGAGACTTGATCGGACATATGTCCTTTCAAGAAGGAAAAATTAATTGCAGCCCTGTGTATAAATAAAGTAAATTTAAAAAGGCCAAACATAAAAAAAATCTAAAATTTACACATGTACACATATACAAACGTAAGATACACAAATATATAAACAAAGAACAAGAAGATTGTACGTATATTAGCTATATAATATAAACAAAATCACTTTATCTGAGACGTACAGTTGAGGTGGAAAGGATGTCAAAATTTAAGTTTTTAAAGCAGTCAATGGTTTGTAGGCATTCTTTAAATCAGTACAACTCAATCAACATCTTAAGTTTAACCGTTTTCTAAAGATTTCCAACAAAGATCTGGAGATGTTTGACTGATTAAATGATTGACTTGACTGTGGTTACACAGTTCATACAGAAATTAATTGGATAATCTGCATAACTGACCACCTAACGCCAGTCATTAGAATCTCATAAAAATAACATAATGTGACGCACATTTACGCTTGTCATTGTGCATGCCGACACGATGTACGCCCAATGCCTGTCCTCAAATTATCCAAACGGAACAAGTTATACTGTCTCTACTATAACTGGATGGATTACAATAACTACAGTAACTATAGCAGTTGCTGTAACTGTAACTGGATTACAACAGGTTTACAAATAAATTGAAAAAGCAAGAAAAAATAAAAGAACACAATTCAATACACTCATCATGGGACTACAGCTGTAGGTTATGATTTCATAAATACTTGTGAAATAATTCCAATAGATATGTCAAAAAAACTAATTAATTAAAACGTAACCTCCTTTTAAAAATTAATCATGAATTCGCTATTCCTATAAATTAAATTAAACATATTTTACTACTGGAATGAAATGTGGACCCAATTTGCTCTTGCTAATTAATAACCAAACCTTGATTTGAACTCTCCCCTGAAGTCCAGCCAAATTATATAATTATAGCCAACTGGAACACTAGTTACATCATCTAGAGCTCAACTTTAGGGCATCCCAGAAACAGGTTAGGATACGATAAGATAACGTTTATTCAAACATGATAGTCATTAAAGCTTTGAGCTGATGTGGGGTGGTATATAAATTAATTCAATTTGAAAAGACAAAAAATCAAAATATCCAAAATTTACCCGTAATTATACAAATTTACAGGGCTGGAAATAATTTTGGACATTCACCGGTCAAGATGACTGGCCAAATAGCTTGGTCATACCTCATTTCTGACTGGACAAATATATATACATGTACTTTTTCTTTTATAAGGTGCACTTGGCCATTAGACGCATCCGGCCAAACTTCGCAACTCAAGTTTTCAAATTAAACAATATCACTAATACACATGGCCAGAGCACACATCCTGAACTGAAGAAATACTTTTCTCAAGTTTAATTCAATCACAACTGAATTCTCTGATAATCAAGCTAGCCGAAAGTGAGATCGCAAACAATGGCATAAAAGTCATTTGCACAAACACGAGCACACAAGTTTTCGGTAATTAACAAAAGCGAAATTGTTACCCTCGTAAACAAAAGCTAAAAATGTCACACTGCAATGACTTATCTTCAGTTAATGTCATTTTAATTCGTGTTGCAATGTACAGCAAGAAAGCTAGAACAAATAGGAGCAGAAAAGTGCCGAGAACAACTTGCTATGCCGATACAGGCTGGTTTCCATATCATCCCTGCGATCGCTACGATCGTTTTGATTGCTACAAAAAAGTTGAGTGATCCTTACGTCTACAAGTTTCCACATGATCGTTACGATCGCTACAGAATTAAAAAAATGCCCGAGAGGACCTGGAACAAACAGCGGCGTACTGCATTCTGGTATATTTTTCATTGCAATGATCGCTACAATCTCTGGAGAGTGATTTCCATATGATAGCAACAATCGCTACGATTGTTGAGATAGAACTGATTCTATTTCACTGATCATTGTCGCAATGATCATTATGATTGCTGAAGATTGGTTTCAATATGTTCGCAATGATCGCTGAACTTTTTTTTCAGCGATCGCAGCGATCGTAGCGATCGCTGAGATAGACCTCAGTTATATCTCAATGATCGTAGCGATCATTGCGATCATATGTTTCTCAAACCGTTCTGTCGCTAAAGTTTCTTTCAAAATGTTCTCACTTTTAAGCCGAATGTTGATGTTGCAGAAACGTCAATGACCAGCAATGTTTCTCTTTTGTTATCGGCCTAATTTTAATGAAAAATGAGGATCTTTAGAATTTGTTGCCAAAAATATTCATGTATAAGACACAACCTGAATTAACGATAATTTTCGACAGAAATACCGGCTTTCGAGATAAAAAAGGAAAATGGTGTGGCCTGGAACTAAAAAAATATGGACATATGCAGCATAGAAACTTTCGTTCATTTCAATATGATTAAATGTGACCAGTCAACATGACCGGAAAGGCAAACATTTGACCGGTCAAACTCCCCATCAGGCCGGACATTGTCCGTTGACCGGCCATTATAATTTTCCAGCCCTGAATGTATAAATAAGGAACAAGAAAATTGTGTGTATTTTAGTTTATAAATGAAATTGTTTTATCTGAGACCTCAATTGAGGCGGAAAGGATGTCAAAGTTATTTAGTCTTTAAAGTAGTCTTGATGGTTTGTAGGCATTCTTTTAAATCGTGCAGTTCAACAGATATCTTAAGCTAAGTTTAACCATCTTCTAAAGATTTCCAAGAAAGATCTGGAGAATTTTGACTGATTACATGTAAATGATTGACTTGACTGTGGTTACACAGTTCATACAGAAATTAAATGGATAGTCTGTATAACCACCTGAAGCCAATCACTAGAATCTCATAAAATCACACAATGTGACACACATTTAAATCTGCCATTGTGCATGCTAGCATGATGTATGCCCAATGCCTGTCCTCAAACTACCTGAATGGAACAAGAGTTTTACCGTCTCTACTATAACTGGATGGATTACAATAACTGTAACTATAGCAGTTACTGTAACTGTAACTGCATTACAATAGGTTTACAAATAAATTGACAAAGCAACAATTGATAAACAAATTCAATGCACTCATCATGGGACTATAGCTGTAGGTTATGATTTCAGAAATACTTGTCGCGAAATATTTACAAAAGATATGTCTAAAAAAATAATTAAAATGTAACCTACTTTTAAAAATTAATCATGAATTCCTATAAAATTAAACATAGTTTATTATTGGAATGAAATTTGGACCCAATTTGCTCTTGCTAATTAATAACCAAACCTTGATTTGAACTCTCCCCTGAAGTCCAGCCAAATTAGCCAACTGGAACACTAGTTACATCATCTAGAGCTCAACTTTAGGGCATCCCAGAAACAGGTTAGGATACGATAAGATAACCTTTATTCAAACATGATAGTCATTAAAGCTTTGAGCTGATGTGGGGTGGTGTATAAATAATAAAAGTAAATTTGAAAAGACAAAACATCAAAATATCTAAAATTCACACATAATTATACAAATGTACAAATAAGGAACAAGAAAATTGTATACATGTATTTTAGTTTATACATGAAATCGCTCTATCTGAGACGGTTGAGGTGGAAAGGATGTCAAACTTAAAGACTTTAAGTCAATGGTTTGTAGGCATTCTTTTAAATCAGTACAACTCAATGGATATCTTAAGTTTAACCATCTTCCAAAGATTGCCAAGAAAGATCTGCAGATGTTTGACTGATTAAATGATTAGCTTGACTATGGTTACACAGTTCATACAGAAGTTAAATGGATAATCCGTACAACCACCTGAAGCCAATAGTTAGACTTTCATAAAATCACATAATGTAACACACATTTAAAAAGTCTGCCATTGTGCATGCCAGCACGATGTATGCCCAATGCCTGTCCTCAAATTTAATACCCAAATAGAACAAGAGTTATACCGTCTCTACTATAACTGGATGGATTACAATAACTGTAACTATAACAGTTACGGTAACTGGATTACAATACGTTTACAAATAAATTGAAAAAGCAAGAATTGATAAAAGAACACATTCACTATAAATTAATATAAGCTTACTCATTATGGGACTTAACAGCTGTAGATGATTTAAGAAATACTTGTAGCGAAATATTTACAATAGATATGTCAACTATACAAAAAGTAATTAAAATGAAACCGAATTTTAAAAATTAATCATGATTATTATAAAATTAAACATAATTATTTTATTTTTGGAAAATGAAACTTAGAACCCACCACTGAAGCCTCTTAGCTAAAGAATACAACAGCCCTTACCTAAGTGAGGATATTAAGCGTACCTTTAGGACTCAATCTGACTGGTGCAAAGGGCCAGAAGAAGAAAGAAGTGAAGAGATAAAAACGACCATCACTTACAGCCGCCATTTTGATCAGTCTAGCTGTAAGAAGACTGGAAACTAATTCCGGGGATGCCCTTTGCCCCTTGGTTAATTCGCCCCGTGTAGACTGGGAAAGTGGGAAGGGATCTTATTTTCCCATCTACTTATTGCGGTGATTTTCGTACCCCTTTTCAGAGCTAAACCATGAAATCTATCTTCTCTTTTTAAATTTAACGGAACAAATATGTAACCAGTTTCAAACCAACACGGCCTCAAAAATACCCTATCAGCCAAGTTAAACCTACGCACCCACAGTACACTATCTACATCAGGAGTCCCCCCGGTAACTTTCTAATAAACGAACTTTCAGCAGTAAACTATGCGAATGAGCCCCGTCGCAGGTTTTCTATCCCTGCTTTCCATTCAGTCTTTAATGTGGACTCCAAGTGAAGCCAAAAAACCGGGAACTAGCTTGTCGGAGGCAAGAGTTTTGACTACGATACATGTTACAGAAAGCAGTAAACCGGCAGATCAACTCCGTAAGTGAATAATAATCGAAGCAAAACAAAAGCAAAATAACGACAACACACGCCTTGGAGAATTAAACGCGGCCTGCCATTTTGCTCAGCCGGGTTTTGTGATCTCCACTGTCGGCGGCATATCGCCGAGCCGAGTCAGCGATGCACCAATTCTGACCCGACTGATCACTCCATGGTGCAAAAGTCTATTTATTAGTAATACAAGCGAGGACTGCTCATTTGTGGGAGGGTTCAAGAGCTCCAAGTATGCACTGTGTAAATAAGCTTGTCAATGATACAAACACGTAACTTTATAGGGTGTTCACATTTTTATTTATTGATTTACTGATTGATTGATTGATTTATTTCGCTGTTGTTCATATGAAAATTTTACGAGCTTTACAGACGCATGCGCAGTAGCACATTAATTACTTGTCGACATTTTCCTTCACATTCAGGAGAGGGGAGTCCTTTTTTATCCGCTGACACTTAACACATGTTGAATAAAAACCTGTTCTATTTACAAAGGGTCGTAACAAAAGCAAATGGACAATGATTTTAAGAAAAAGCACGTCAGTTTTGAGCTCAAAGAAAGTTACATCTTTTGACCCAAAGATCACAAGTTCCTGAGTCCTCGCGACCAGTCCCTACTTGTGACCGTGTGTGGGACTTTTTCAGTGTTGTACCAACCCTTATTGAACTAGCTTGCTCTGTCCGTACTGGGAAAATACTTATCTCAGTCAATTTAGCGAATGAAGAGTTTGAATTGAAGCGCCAACAAAGTTTCTTGCCTTTGATCGTGAACTCACGAGTTTAACGATAAAGCAATCACTGAGCAGTTGAGGGGGAGTGCAATCCCCCCCTTTGGGAAGTCGAAAATGCTGGATTTGCACTGTAAAAGCCTTATTTCACAATCCATATTGTCAAAATCTTTACGAATACCTCACTCCCTGACCGCCCATAAGGACTGACACCGACTGACAACCCCCTTTCCTAAAATCTTGGATCCGCCACTGCTAAGCTCGGTTTTCGTGAAACCTTGTAATTGACCAGTTATTCGCGTATCAGTTATTTGCATCTGCCCACGGCTCCCGCAAATAATTTGGCTGCTCACCACTGACAAGTTACGATATTCTCTCAGCAATTCAAGACTAAAGTGCAAAGAGTGAAAGATCGTGAATAGCGGAACTGCTGACAGCGAGGCATGCTTATTCTGACCGAACACTGTTTAAGAACTTCAAGGTGAAAACTACAAAGCTATAAAAAAACAAACAAACAAACAAAACTTGGCCAATATCCTTGTTAATAATTTATTAAGTGGGGCAGTCAAGGTCAAGCCTAGTCAAGGTCGCGTTCAAATTTCTCATCATTTGATTCTTTTAAGTCTTTCAAGCGCACGGAGCCATGAAGTACATTTATATAAACACAAAATGGAATAAACTGTCATTCTTGATAAAGAATCCAAATTGCACTAACGTGACCTTAACTTACGATATGGACGACCTGTTCATACAAATTCGTATCTATGCATACATACATACATAATTGCAATGACGTTGTCATAGAAAAGTTGAAAAAAGAATAATAAATAAAAGCCAAATAGGAATTAACTAGCCATGCAAATTACATTTTTAGATTTGAATAATTCTCAAAGCACTTTTTGGATCCGATTTTGGAGGTATTAAGAAGCAGTTGATCTCGTGGAAGGGATGTGAGCGGGAAAGAAATTCACTGGGAAATGAAGTAAACTCAAACAGATTATCTAAAATTTCTAAAATGCAGGGCCCAGGGAGAGCTGAGCGAAGTGTCTTTTCTGCTGATTAATGTAGACGTAAGTATTGTAACATGTCACTCTGAAAATCAATTCCTCAGAAAATATGGACGTTGAAATTTACCCTAATTCAAATTACGGCGAATAAACGCGCCTCTCTCTTTCGGAAGCCGAGATAAATTGATTTGACCGTTACTACGCATGCGTAATTGGCAAAGCCTCTACAACTGCCCCCCGATATTTTAATTAAACAGAAACGAAATAGCAACGCTGAGCAGTCGAAGCCCCCTACAAGTGTGCAGTCTACCCGGTGTTTCAATAATAAATAGATCACTGCTACTGTGGTGTTTCGGTCGAGGCAGTATTCGGGTGTGCACCAATACTGCCTCGACACGGCAGCAATCGGCCGATGCTGTCGTCATTTTGGCGTTTCCTTTAACCACCTATACGACACATCGCAAAGGAAAGGATACAAATTCGGTTCAGAATGAAAAGAGAAAGTTGGAGCTTGTTACTATTACTGTGATCAGGCTCAGTTTTTATTTCTTTGTAGACCTTGGTGAATGAAAGCATAACAATTACGCCTGAATGCAGGTTACAACGCATAGGTTCACAAATCCTTGTATGACAGAAATTCTATTTTAGGGTTTTCGTTTTCGGCCAGCTGAAGCCTGATTCTGTCAAGTCAGTGTTCCATCATGCTACTCTCCGAGCTCTCCGATTGATTGATTCACTAGCAACATCCCTGCTATCGGGCCGTCACTCGCTTTCGCGACCTCGTTGCTGTTGCTCATTCGCAGTCCACTTGTGGCAAGTCTACTCGAATCATACGAGTAGAGAATTGGGTCAAAGCATATGGTGGAAATGAATTATATATTTGGAGGGATATATTTCACTACTTAACCAGCATTTCTTTGGTCCAGTTGTCTATACATTGAAACAATAATTTTTTATTTTTTTAATTATTAGTCTACTCATGTCTCGTTATATGCAGCTCGATGTTTTTGTGGCCTAATGATATTCAAAGCTACTGTATTTGCTTCCTCAGTTGATGCAAATTTGAGTTTCTAATCAGGTTAGGCATCAGTCGCTAACGAAGTGAAACCCGCCATAAACTGACCATCCATGAATACGTCAACAAAGAATAGTTAAAACCGAGTTTATGGGAAAAAACCGCAACATAGTAAGATTGTGCGAGTACAACGGAAGTTGAGTTAAGGAATACATGGCACAGACGGAAGAACTCTTTGAACAGATAGCATTAAATTACTTCCAAGGGCAGTTAAGCGGGTGCTGATATTGCATGGTTTCGTTCACTGCCTTGGCAAAAGTTCAACTGTCAAAATGAATTGAATGTTTTCTTTTACTTCAAAATAGGAACCTGCTTATGAATGAAAAATATGATATACATTCTGTCAGAACATGGTAAAGACATTAAGGTCCCGG
>Ga0126336_10002167_pt1 | contig 11018 bp, 1 predicted proteins | sample SidCmetagenome_FD_92530 | JGI IMG/M metagenome (GOLD analysis project Ga0126336, IMG submission 92530) | Coral microbial communities from El Islote,Puerto Morelos, Mexico - Siderastrea C C metagenome | ecosystem: Host-associated > Invertebrates > Cnidaria > Coral | place: El Islote,Puerto...
CTCCATACAACGCCCTTCAACATGCATTGTTGAATTAAACTTGTTGAAAGCGTGTAGCTACCCTGCTAAATGATGTTGAGTATTTGAATTATGTAAATTGACGTTTCTTCCTAGTGCATGTATTCAGCATCTTTGCCCGAGTTACGTTTGATGGCAACCAACTTCGAACACCATCCAATGTCATTCAACATGATGTCCGGCCAAACATGAATGGCATGAAAATCTCAACAATGGTAAAAGGTGCTGAATGCAAATGTTAAACGTGGTTGAGGGAGGCCTAAAATTGGACACCAGTGAATTGTTGAGACGACCTCACAAATTTAATTTGCTTTTGGGCAACCAGCTGTTGTGAACTAATAAGTGTGTTCCCGTGTGTTCATGGGCAAGATATTTCCCCTTTTCAAACCGGCATCTCTCTCCAGCTGAAGGCGTAAAAAGTGGTGTAAAAAAGAAAGGAAATTGTCCTGGCGTAAACTCATGGTACCTTGCTAGTTATCGCAGGCTGGAAAAGGACATAATTCACAAACACGTCACGGGGTATACAGTGTTAGTTCGTCGCAGGTTGCCCTGAATACGCACAGCTTTTTCTAACAAGTCAGAGGTGCCCATTTATAAACCCGTCCGGAGGGGGACATTATCGGAGAACAAGGTCAGTTATTTAAACGAAGATTAGACGGTGGTTATCAAACTGCGGTCTTAACCAATTCCAATCTGGCCAAACCCAATTAACGTTGCTTTCTGCAAACAGTAACAAAATGCACTTAGCACAGCACTGCTATCTAATTAAACTGTCCCACTTACAGAAGATTTAAAGGTCCATTAGTTGTCTTGAACCGCGGTCTAAATTATACCTTGTTTGAGTGACGAGCCTTTTTCTTTTCCTTCGCAGCTTACCCCGGAGCAAAAATGCCCGGGTACCCAACGAATCACTAAAAGATACACCGAATGTAAAGAAAATGTCAAAGAAACATACATGAACATGTATGAACCCCTGGAATATACCGGTCTTTTATCGTACGACACCCCAGGGCTATCTTTCAGCCCTGTACCTAGTAGATTTAAATAACGGGAACAATTTTAGGGTTTTGAAAACCAACCTCTTAATTGAAAGAAACGGAAACAATATAAAAAAATTTAAAAAAAAAAACAGAAAATAACATTTCAACAATTTTGGGTACCCCTAAGGATAGAATGCAAGGTTTTGGCAGGCTACCCTGCGGTACTTTGCTGGCACTGTACTATTAGTACTTCTAATAGCAGAAACAGCCATTAAGGCTATTTATAGGAGAGAGGATAGGTGAGTACCTAAAATCCAAGCTAAACGACAATCATAATCGACGAAATTTCAAACTCTTTTATAACACACGAGAGTCAATAAGAGTACATGAAGTAATATATCAAACACGAGAAAGAGTGTTTCATCAGGATATTCAAACACCGAGAAATGGGTTAAAAACGAGGGGCAGCCGAGTTTTTTTAACCAACTCCATGGTGTTTGGATTGCCTAATGAAACACTTTTTCGAGTTTTTGACATGGCTACTCAGACCATTCATAATTCTTGGAGAAATTCAAAGCAAATGTTCGCAAATTTTATGCGATTTAGGATCCGGTATCTAAACAACCGTCACTGCAGTGATTTCCTTTGTTTTCTCTTAATGAATTATTAATGAGTTTTAGAAGCTTAGATGAAAAAAGAGAGAGTGAGTTAACGAACGTTTAAACGCTTTGAGAGCGCACGAGAGTTAGTGAGATTGTGTGAGATACAAAAAGAGTTCGTGCGAGTTAGAGGTAAGAGCACGAAAGACTGACCTTCCACTGGTTCTAAATTTGAACAGATTCGACTCTGACAGAGCACGAGTGTCTTAGCCCAAATGAGAGGCAGTTTCAGGAGTGTGAACTCCCTTCGAATGCGCTAGCCCTCATTCTTGTTTGGTCCAGGGTTAAGACTCGTGGAAAATGTTTGGTAAAATAATGTTAACTACATATATTTGATTTTCCTCAAAACTTATATTTATATTGTATATTGGTGTCTTTCCCAGTATTGGTGGAGTAAATAAAGATCGTGAAAACTAACATGAATTAACAGGTGGCACAACATATTCGATGTCATGATTCGTGATCAGTGGTCCGCGTTTTATTGGTGAAATATCGGTTGAGATATGATATCACACTCCGCATTCACAAACACTGGACCTTATTTACGCCCTTCACCCCTAGTGTGATAAGGTCAAATAAACAAAAAAATAAACAATTCCGTTGGCAACAAAAAAGAACAAACCAATACTGAGCACAATGCGTGTGCAAGTAATGAACAGTTGTTTTCACTTGAATGCTTACACTTTTGGATTCTTAATCCCCAGTCTCAAAAGATAGACCTGCCTTATACGGTAAAATTTCAGACCTACCAGAAATTAGGTACTCCTCACTTTTCTTGACAGAAACAACGCACTTCAGGATTTCCTGCAGACTTAAATGTCATGATCAGACCCACCTTATACACCCACCTTGTACCACATTATAAGCCAGGAAAGCACTTATAGTAGCTTAATTTCAAAAAAATGACCACACATTAAGCATTTCATCCAAAGACTCTCAAAAGTTAGTGCTACCTTGTAAAGTTTGTATTTGAATGGATTTCAACCAGACTTCAAAAAGGCCGTTGCCTACGTACCTTGTGCAGCAGAATAAACAGCATCACCGGAAAGAACCGCTCAACGCCTTTCCCTGCTTTGAAAGGTCACCTTTTAGGATTGCATACGCCGACTCAATAGCTAGAAACAACAGCAGTATAAGAAAGTACTGCTCAACAGCTTTCTTTTGAGCGGTAGCAGTTTAGGGTTTTACTCACGGTCTCAAAAGTAAGAACCACCTTGTACACGATAAACAGTATCACTGATCCAGGTCAAGGTCACTCTTAAAGTCTTTTAGTAACAGGCTTAAAAGTCAGAACCACCTTGTACAGCATAATAAACAGTCCCATAAGAAGGTAACACTCAGCACCTTTCATTTAAATGGTCGCACTTTAAGATTTCCTTCACAGACACAAAAGTTACAACGACCTTGTACAGCATAATAAACCGTACCGCAGAGAAGTACCGCTCAGCGGCTTTCATTTGAATGGTCAAACTTTAGGATCTCATACACAGACGTAAAAGTTAAGAATAACGCCATTAATTGCATGGCTGATTTAACCGCGGGAGGTGAAGTATCATACAGGTTTGTAGGGTGTGTTTGTAGCAGACAGGGAAATAAGAGGTTTTCTTGTAAGCTACTCTAACACGCTTACTTACTAAATCCAGAATACATGATATGAATTTTTTGTATGATAAATTTCTACCTGAACAAGTCAGTGGTGGTATTGAGGAATGTGTCAAAACTGAGAACTTGGAAAGTAATGTAACTTAAGTCGTTTTCAACCTGGTGATCAAACAATGGCCGGTTCTTGCATTTAGTTTCCTTTCCACACCAGTAAGTCAACCAACCGGTGGCTAGTATATTTAATTCATAAGCTTTCCTTAGCTAGTGAGTTTATATATTTTTCCAACCTTTTAAATGCCAGAAAATCCTCGTTACTAGACAGTGTGTGAAAAACATCACATCATTGACCAAGAAAGAATTTGAAAACATTCCAGAAACACGAATGTTTGAATGATACTTGACAGGCGGGTAGTTGTGAATTTCTAATCGCAAAACAGCCCTAATAAATTTCCTATGATAAGATCTTTCTACATAAAACAATTCAAATTTGTCACTATTAATTTTATTATATAGGCGCCGCCGGCGAAGTTGGTTTCGATGTCACTACGATACTAAAACATGTTTATTAGAACTGACAGTTTTGGTATATCAACTCGCTGCCAACTTTAATATCTGTAAACAAAGAAAAGATTCAAGATTCCTTTTTCGTTTGACGCTTTTAGTTTTTTTTTTCAACTAAGACGGACCATGTATAGATTCCTGAATTTTAAGACAAGGGTCATATTTACAGTGGCTTTTCGGCCGTGGTCAAGGTTTACTAGAACCAATGGCAAATGGAAGAAGTGAAATCCTCCCAATCTTTTCAGCCAAGTTTGAAAAGGTCGAAACAATAATATCTATAGAAAAATTTACATGTTACAGTGTCCTTTATGCACTTATGTCTTGTGGTCTTTGTTGTGTTAGTGGATGTTTTATGAAGACCGTCCGAGTTCTTTGACACATGTAGCAGGTCGTTTTATGGTTGCTTTACTCAGCCAATCGGCCATCAACCTTGAGTTTTGTAAAATGACATATTAGCAGGTCAAGGACACACGTGGCGTTTAGATAATAAAGCCAACACAATGCACTGGTATCTCGTGTGCAATTCTGATTTGCTGACACCAGCGGCTCACGTGCTCACTCACGATTACGTCATGACAAACTGGTTAAAAAACCTTTGCGCCTCCGAGGTTTGTTTTCCAAGGGTACTTCTACGGCTAAACTTCATGAAACTGTGGCAGATTTTATGCGAGTTCTTTCCACAAATTTTCTTGCAAGTATTGTTTAACTGGGTGCAGCTGTCTAAACTACCATTGTCTAGTCTCCCTCGGGTAACAACGAAATCTTATTTACTTCAGTTATGATCAATTAATCAAAACTGCCGTCGGCAATAATTTGTAAAGGTAAGCGACTACATTTGTTGAAGGAGGGATAAAACTATAAAGATGACAAACTGAAATTACTGATCAATTTTGACAACAGAATGACACGAATTTCTTGAGCAGTGTAGATCTTAACAATCGTTTTGTCAATGATTCCTTTTGTTATAACTGATAAACGACCTTAAACGTTATAACTATGACTTTATAAAATCAACTAATCAACTTGAAATTTCGAGTCCTTTGTTAGACTGATCTGACACATGCTTTCATCGTCTTAGCACTTTTGCATACCACCCAATAATCCTCACTAGAAATGAAATGTGGTTTTATAGAGTTCGAGTCTATGGTGTTGTTTGTTTTTTGCAAAGTATTTTTCAAATATAGGAGAGTCCTGGCATTTTAGGAAGGGTTAAACACCAAACCTCAGTCGTCCATTAGGGTGTACGAAATCTGATACCAGATAATACAAAGTTTCGCTTATTGTTTCGACAGCACTTTGATTAAATCATCTGCTCTATATGCTTTTCAAAATGTCTGCACCTTCCAACCTTCCAGTCTATATGAAATCTTTAAGTCCTAATGCTACCTTAAAAGGAAAGCTGCGGAATGGCACTTTTCAATGACGCTGTCATTTATTTTCAATATTTTACACATGACTGTTTTTTTTTTTCAATCATATCATGTCTTTGTGACTTCCAACTGATCAAAACTGATCTAACGTCGGAAGTATTTAGGAAGTCTGAGCGCGACCTGATTCCAAGTATAGCGGTGGAACAACACTTTAACATGGCATTGTCGTTTGCTTTACCCCGCTAGTTCTGTTCTCAAAGTTGTGATATTTTCAAATCATTAGAATTGTTTTGACATCTTCGGTGAATCATTCAATTACTAAACACGACATGTTATCCAGTTTTACACAATGTATCATTTTTTTTTCTTAATTTGATAAACACGGCCTTCACCACCTGCTGTATACAAAGACAGTAGCGAAAAGAAAAGAGTGTTGTTTCTGGAAACAAAACTAAAATTTGCAAACGACATTGCGCAAGCAATGTATAAGTTTTATTCACAGTATTGATTCGCGGAGGCGCTGTAATTTACAAGAATTTTTATAACAAGCTCAAAGGTAATAAACGGTTACAATAAACCAATCCCTTACATTGTTCGAGTCTTAATTGCATTTGACGTGGGCAAGTATGTAAAATGCATGCACTCTGACTACTGCAAGAAACAATGAATTGTCAGAGTTTATCATGCATCGCACTATAGTAAAATTGGTCCTGTTTCTTCTACAGAACGAACGCTGCAAGCTGCACTTACAAATTTGGAAGGATGAACTACAAGTCCTTGTCTGAGTTTTTGAACTGTTCAAGAGAAGCGAAAGAGATCCCGGGTACCGGTTCTCTTTTGAAAGATCACACAGGTGACCTCCCTTTACAACCAGTTGGTGTCTGCAGGGAGTCCAGTGACGAAATAAGGACTGCAAATAACAGTGAGTAGTTTTTTCCTACGTTTGAAGGGTCGATTGTAAACATCCGGGCTAGATAGTCAATGAACATAATCATGGTATACTGGAAACCATCCACCACATATTAAGTAGTGCACGCGTATAAGTAAGACAAAACAATTACTCGCTTGCTGCATGCTCCCTGCATTGCTCCCAGCAATAAACCAAGATTAATGTTATGTTTTCAGCTGTTGTTTTTGCTGTTAACTATCGTTGCTGTTGTCATGGCGATCGACTTATTTACCTTGTCAGTTGTGACGGCAACATGTAAATAAAAGCAACAAACGAACTGCTGTATTAGTAAATTGAACAATACGTTCAGTCCAAATCCAAAGTACATTTGGCAGTCAGAAGATTATAACGATAACAATAATCCGCTTCACGCATGCTCTGTGTGTTAAAAGCGCTCGACAATAACGACAAAAACAGCAAGCAAAATTATATTGTCGTAATTTGGCTTTGTTTTTACCATTGACTGTTTCTTTTAGTAAGGATTAACCGTCTTGTTTTCTTAGTTGTTGCAATTGCAGCAACTACAATACATCTAAAATCAACAAACGAATTGCTCTACTAGTATACATCTTACAGGACAAAAATTTTCTAATTCTCGGAAACTAAGCTGGATGAGGACATTTGGAGTATCATTCGGTTGTCCAGTCATTGATTCTTTAATTTAATTCACTTACATCCCACATCGAAGCAATCGACGATATGCTTTCCAGTTTAGGAAATAATTGGATAGTTGATTGCGTGCGATTACGTGTACAGACTGACGTCATAATTAGTGACTAAATCTAGTTTGCCAATATGGTCCATATTTTTGTATATTAAACCTCAGCCCTAATGACAACTCTTTCAAAAGGAAAATTCCAGCGTGAATCGTAGAATTATTGATTGAAAAGTAGAATTATTTCTCTTAAGATGCGAGATGATTTATTCGAAAGCCGTAACGGCAATCATATCCTTGCGGTATGATTTCCTGTCTCGGCTATGGTCACGGCAAAGTTTTAAGAATGTCATTGGGGGTCAATCCAGAGTGTCTCCTTTTTTCTGACTCATACCTTACAACATTTTCATGATAGCATCCTTTTACAACAACTACCAGACTGGGAGTTTGGTTCGTTTTTCCTTTCTTATTTAAATATTATTTTTTTGATCCTTGTAAGATGTAATAATAATAGTCCAACTATGCAACAGAAAACAAAAGAACTAAAGCACTTTGGTAGCTGTAGTAAAATGAAGCCATCGTGAAAACCAAAGGGCTCTGTGTGCGAAGTCGTGAATTCAGAACTAGATTGAATGAGACACACTAAAGCAACAACAACACCACCACCACCACCAACTTAAATAATTAAAAAAGAAGACACAGCAGTTTCCTTGTGTCGTCAAGCGGGTGACGTTAGACCCCCAACAGAGGATTTCATGTTTGTTTAGATCGCGAAGGCTATAAGGAATAGGAAGAATCGGTCAATTAAAATAAAAAGGTTTCGCTGGTCAAACAAGTGATTTACTTTAATGAGGGTTCCCAGAAGCGCTTGAAAATTTCTTGTAAAGTGAGCGACTCAAGTGATCTTTGCAGATACCTCTTCGCTTTGACACAACAGAACTCTGCCCTCAAAGAACTATTTCTTCACTCTGAACTGAATTTCACTGTTTAAGTTATCTATTGTTTCTTAGGTGACTCTTGTTTCTGAGAACGGCATATTAGCGTCTTGAAAATGCAAGCGTGAAGGACACGGCAGCCTTTTTGAAATTAAACCTGAACAAGTCACAAACCAATCACGAGCCCGCGTTTTGTATGCGGTAGTTAATTTTGTATAGAGTTTACAACAAGGCGAATGAGTGACAGGCACGTGTCCAATCTAATCCAACTGCAACAAGTTGTTCATTGCGCAAGCGCATTCACTACTTACAATCTATAATCGTTTGTTTCGTTTGTGCGGTTTCGGAAAGATGCTTAGATGAACCTCTAATTTTGAAATATTTGTTTCTTTCCGTAGATGCCAAGAGGTTTATAACGCATTCTCCTGATGAAAATGGTGCTGATTTTTTGCAATTCAACGCAGACATTCGAAAAAAGAAACTGAATTCATGGGCCACCTGTGCAGATACCCTACAAAGATTATCAGAGCAATATCTCAGCAATCTCAGGCCATTATCACCACTGAAACAGATTTTTATGGCTAGTGACACTTTTCAAAGAAAGGACTTTGAAGAGGAACAAAATGCCCAAAATCACGTTACTTCTCAGACACCACCTCCTCTGTTACATCGACCTGCCAAACGATTCTTGGAGCAAAGTCACGTGAATGGAATTCCACTGGATCCAAAGCGCCCTCGACAGGAGAATAATTGCAACGTTGTTGAAGAGAACCACTCGAAATCAGTGTCAAAAGAGGGTACTAAGTTTCGGGACGAAATGTTTGAAAAAACATGTTCGCTTGGAGGTTCTCTAAAACAGCTGCGCCCTCCGCCGCCTCTGTTAAAACAGACAGCGATCGACAAGAGTGGACGGCAACCCCGGAAATATAGTCCACAAGATCATTATACTTTTACAAAAGAGGGATACGAGGGTTTCAGTAAAAGTACGTCTCCTTTGAAGAACACAACAAGGATCACGCGCCTTCGTGGTTATGATTCTGACAAGAAAGATACAGTGGAACCTGCACCCAGACAAATAGAAGGTGATTGTAAGTCCTCATGTGGAGGCTTCGCATTTGATCACACAGCAATGCCAAAAATCGTGGCAGTACACTCCATTTCAAAGAACGGGGAAGATCATGACGAATGGGAGAAAAACAAAGCTTTCATTTCCAAAGTTAAATCAGCGCAGAATAGATCTGACGCGACTGCGGAAGGAGCGCAAAAAATTTCTCAAATGATCCGCTTGCAATCCAAATCGGCGGCCTTAGGGAAAATTCCAGAAACCCTCCTTCAAGATCCTCGGGGTTCTAACGAGAAAAATCTGTGTACTGTGGCAGATGAAAGAAACTTTGGCTCACAAGTTTCCTTTGAGCGCTATGTGCTTTATTACCTTCTTTCTAAATTTCAAGGAAACGTGGAACAAGTCAAGCGCGTTCTAGAACAGAATTTACTTCAAGAGTGGCTGTCTTTTCGTCAAGGAAATGCGGATCCTAGGGTACAGACCACCAAGGGAGTAAATTTTTATGAACTGCGCAAACTCTATGAGTTCTGGTGCCAGTTGCAGAGAAATTCTAAAGCAAATCAGGTTCAAGGCACCACGAAGCAAACTATCTGGAATGCTCACAATTCGGAGACGAATCGGGCAAAAACGCGGGGCGATTCAAACCCTCTACAAAACCAACCAAGTGGCTTTCCGAACTCTCAAAGTCTTCCAAATACTCAAAGTTGTCAGACAGCGGCTTATCCTCGACCCAATCGACGAAACTGCTCTCCAAAAGTTGTATCAGACCAAAGCCAAAACGTCCCTGAGACACCTGCCCATTCTTCGCGAACTCCTTCAAATTTTCAAGAAGGTGTTTATAATAATGCCACTGAAGGACCTTACGGATCAAGCAACGGAATTCCAGTGCACATTCAAGAAAAGATCTGTGTTTTATCACAAAAGTCATCTAATAGAACATTTGGTCACGACTTTCTTCCCGCTCAAAACACAAATAATTACTTAGCAGAGCCACCAACTCAACTGAGATTCCCAAAATCAACACCTGCAAACCACTTGTCTGATTTCAACGGTAACCAACACACACTAAGCCCTGAGAGGAGCCAAGGAAATAATGTCATCGACCACGTTCCACGTGACGAACGCATATCACGGGATGAAGGTCAAGCCGAAGCATTTCGTTCTGCTCAAGAGCATGTTGTCAGAAACCATTACGAAGCTTCTGAACGCATGCACAGCCAGTCGAAGATTGTTGTTCAAGAGCAAGAGAGAACAGATGGCACAAACATTTCGTCTGTTACTCTTATGCACATCTCTCAAACAAAGTTAAAGCCAACTCAGGCGGGGAATTTAACTTTGTCACCAACACACAACATTCGCGCCAAATCAAGCGGTGAATCTGGCCAGTCACAGCATGTGTTGAAACACGCTAATCATTTAGAATCCAGCAGCAAAAACGTTGTAAGTGGGCAAGAAACAAAGGCAAATTATTTATGGCGTTTTAAAGGGGGCAAGCTAATAAGCGACAGCATTCCAAGTATTAACGATAAAGAACCAACTTCAGAAGTCGGCAGTCGCAATGTAACTTCCGTCCAGTGCAAAAGCCCTGACGAAAACCTAACTTGGCAGTCAAAGAGCGGATCGCATACTTCCGGGCAGCAATCGTACCACAAATTTACAGCCTCGACGCCCAGTTTACCAAGCGATAGGAGTTGCAACATTCAATCAAGCAAGACATGCAATCAAACACTCGCTCAGCAACACAAGAAAGTGTGTGGAGCGGCTGCTTCCGGCAAGCCGTGTTTCTGCGTTTTGGAACCTAAGAGTGGAGTACAAAGCGTCCAAAATAAAAGTGATCCAATCCAATGTTTGCAGCAGTTGTTAAGCAGAACAGATAAAAGTTCACCAAATGCAGCGCCCTCCTTGTCAATTCAACGTCAAAATTCAGACTTTAAAGTTAAAGACTGTAGGAGAATTTCTGCCACCCCTACTACCTTGCAGACAAGGCAACAATATCATGCTGGCCTGAATACCACACGCAACGTACAAGACACACACCAATGTCAAACTGGCCTTCAAGCTCAGGTATCCCTGCACTATGCCAGCCTCAGTAATTCACATAGCGCAGGTGCTCAACAAACCCCTGATTGTCCTCAAGAGCAAGGTAGCCAATCTTCTCTCAGCCACAGAAATTTACCTAACGATCAATTCAACCAACAAGCCAATGTTGACCCAAACATTTTGAAC
>Ga0126336_10002168_pt1 | contig 11018 bp, 7 predicted proteins | sample SidCmetagenome_FD_92530 | JGI IMG/M metagenome (GOLD analysis project Ga0126336, IMG submission 92530) | Coral microbial communities from El Islote,Puerto Morelos, Mexico - Siderastrea C C metagenome | ecosystem: Host-associated > Invertebrates > Cnidaria > Coral | place: El Islote,Puerto...
AATAATAATAATAATAATAATAATAATAATAATAATAATAATAATAATAATAATAATAATAATAATAATAATAATAATGAAGGTTTATTAAAAACATGTTGTGGCACAAAGTGTGAATTAATACATGTTTACAATTTCAAAGTGGAAAATAGAAAACACAAAAATACAATTATCTTAAACTAATCTAAGAGGACTGGGGTTACAGAAATGCTTAAAAACTATTCTAAAAATACGATTTACAAGAAATTATTAAGAAAAGGTTTAATACATCTTTAAAAATATACCCTATTAACCCACATTATATTAGGACTTGCTGAAAAGAAGGCTCTTTTCAGAAGCCTCTGAAGAGAAGAGAAGACTTTGAAGTTCTTTTTTTTGTTTGCTGATATTTTTTTAAACAATTTCCTAACCATCATGTCTGTTATTTTGGCAGGTGCTTGACTTTGGTTGTGCTGAAGCCAAACTCCTGAAGGTTTTAATAAGCCAAGAGACACTTTCTCAGCTGGAAGAAGTGGTTGGTGTGGATATCAACAGAGCACTTCTAGAGGAGAATAAATTTCGTATTCAACCTCTCACGTCAGATTACCTGAGACCTCGTTCTCATCCATTCAAAGTTTCTCTGTATCAAGGTACACACAAATCAGCATTTCTTGCAAAACTATAATTATTGGTGTATCAAGTTGGTCATTTCTAACAAATTCTTACTTTTTTGAAAATATTATTCATTGTTGTAGGTTCCATATCTGAAGCAGATGAAAGATTTGTTGACTTTGACTTGATTGCTTGTATTGAACTGTGAGTTTGTTCTTATTAAACTACTTCAGAATCTGGTAGCATCACTTCATTAAGCATCAAGGCTGGTGCTTATTAAATATTTTTAACAGATTTCTGCAGAAAAAAAACAACTGGGTGGGTGCATTAGGATGCATCCACCCTCCATCCCACCCCTGGATGGGATGATAGTCCATTGCAGGACACCCAGCATAAAGTGATTAGGAGTATTACTACTCTCGCTGGATCGAATACTAGTCCATCACAGGATACCCAGCATAAAGTGAACAGGAGTATCACATTCACTACCACCAGTCATTGCAGTGGGTCTTTAGAAGATGGCTCAACAGGGTCAGAGGACTGGTTTGTGTGCCATGACAGCAGTAAATAATGTAATCATCATTATTTTGGGTTTTGAATTTCATAGTTAGTGTGTTATTGAAAGGTGCAGTAATATCTCTTACTAATTTTGATGTCCATATAAGAAGGAGGTTTAACTGAATGTGTCACAAATTATTTTCCTTGTGAACAGGATAGAGCATCTTGAACCTGACGTTCTTAATTCAATGCCTGAGGCTGTGTTTGGTCAACTCTCTCCCAAGGTTGTTATTGTGACAACACCCAATGTTGAGTTCAATGTCTTGTTCCCAGATCTCAAAGGATTCCGTCATTATGATCACAAGTTTGAATGGACAAGAGCTGAATTTGAAGAATGGTCAGTTCTCTCATTATTTTTAATTACAGTTTGTAAGAAAGGCTATAAGAGTTGCACTTCTACAACTTCTTGGGTTTTTTAGGACCGATTTAGACGGTACTACTTTTGCTTACGATTGTCATATACGACTTTTGCAGCACGCGCTGCTCGCTTGAAGCAAAGATCGTACACAACTCGTCATTCTAACATTTTGATTGTGGCTACAACTGTTGTAGGGTTTTAAAACATGTTTCCAAATCCTACAACATTTTTGGTGTTGTGTGCAACTGTCGTGAAGATGATTTGTGTTGTAGATGTGACATGAGCAAGTTGCATACTACAGTCATAAGGAAAAGTCATAAGGAGGATGGGTTTAAGGGAAGCAAGGGCACAAGCAGATAAGTGTTTGCTTGAATTTGCACCCAACAAGCACAAAGTATTGTTTCAGGGAGCTGTGCTGTATTTAATAACTTCCAGTATAAATGCAGTCAATCCTCCCTGAGCAATTACTTCTCGTAAGCAACTAGTACCTCTCTTGCAAACATTTTTCCTTGATACCAAGTTTCTTTTTTTGAACAAAGTATGGGGCCAAGGAAAAAAAACAGTTGGTCCACCACATGAAAGAGCTTATCAGAATTAGCATCTGCAGTAAGTTTGAGAAAGCTTCATTGGTGATTTTTTAACATTTTCAAATGGTGTGTTGACTTGCAGATTGTTTGTACCCATCACATAAGCTAATAAGCTAATAAGACAAGTAAGACTAAATTGAGAGGGTGGCATATACAGTACTCAGTAGTCATCGACGTTCTCATCTATTACAAGATTATGTTTCAGACTTGCACCACGCTGAAATGGAATTAAAAGCTCCCATAACAGATTTGGACTGCGGCTGCGAAAGGGCTGCAGAGCCTGTACCCAGACCCCATACCCTGGTCCCGTGTTTTCCCCCATCCAAATGACAAGCACCTGTTGATTCAGAGAGCACTTAAAAGTGAATAAGGAGATTTATTGAATGATTTAAACGCGCAAATGTTGATATTTATCTTTTGATCTGTGTTTTTTTAAACTCACTGCACTGAGCAAACGCTTCTCAGAATCGAGCCAGTTTGTTGTGTTACTGAATTTCATTTTGGGAAAGGTTTGTTCTACAAACAAACTAAGGCATTAGCTATACTACCAAAGCGAAAGTTATTATTTAAGGGTTGTTTTTGGGCAAAAATTTTACTATCAATTGTTAATTCAACATCTAAAAGTTCTGCTCAAAATTTAGGATCGGATACATGATGGAAATAATTTTGATCAAGTTACTGATTTAAACAATTTGTTTCCATTCCTTTTTTTGTTTGTAAAGTGACCAATGTTCTGTTTTGCAGGGCAAACTTTCAAGCCAGCAAGTATCACTACACTGTAACATTTGATGGCATTGGTCCTGGACCAGAGGGTACTGAACAGTTGGGTTGTTGTTCACAAGTTGCTGTGTTTGAGCGGATTTCATCATCTGCTGCTCCCACAAACAAATCAGGAATGCGTCAACCTTATAATCTGGTATTATTTCTCAGCTTCTATGTACTATCAGAACTGTTCTGTTATTTTTTCTTTGACCATCTTAAGTGCGTTTTTGAGTGGACCTAACCCAACAGTACTATTTGACTTAAGTCAAGTTTATGTCTTTGTACATTTTAGAGAATATCGTTCTAATCTCCTGTGGACATGATATAATGTTTACAAAAATTGGTTATTTGACCCAGAAGTACCGGTTAGCAAGGCTAAGTTGACATGAAGAAGGCCAAAAACAAATCAGCTGCAATTGACAGGGCAGGCTGGAAGAAGTCTGTGGCTGAATGTGATGTGTGGCCTTCCCGATGACATCCAGTGATGAAATGTATTTGCGTTCTGTCACGAGATATGAACTAGCACATAATCCAGAAAAAAATGAATGGAAAAAAACTAACACACAATCCTAACAATATATGAGTTGCTATCATTGGCTTTTCATTTTGCTGCCGCTGAGATGTTTAAGTTTGAATTCTTTATTTCATTAGATTGCTGAGGTTCAGTACCCATACAGAGAAGACAGACGTACAGAGCAAGAAAAAATCGTGCAGGAGGTGGAGTATATTTTGTGGGTGTTATCATCCAAGCGTGAGGAGGAAGATGAACAGGATGAGCCTGACAATGAGCCCACACCCAGTGACGAAGATGGTCATGTTGCAGAAGACCTTTGTAACGACTGTACAATCAAGGTTGAAGATGATGAAGACTGCATTTACTCACTTGAGAAGCTGCTCAGCTTTCCATCTCTTTACAAGTTATGTGGTGACATCCAAAAACTCAAGTAAGTTAATCAATGCAAAACATCAAAATACAGACAAAGAATAAATATAATAATTATTATAAAATAGACATACGTGAATGTGCAGATGAAACAAGAAATGACAACAAGCAATTGAAATAGAACACGATTTGAGTCTGTGACCTCTGTGATACCAGTGCCGAACTCTGACCAATTAAGCTGAGTAGCCAACGGGGAGCTGGTCATTTGTGAGTTCATATTAAACCCGTAGATGGAATAAATGAATGTAATTATGTGAAATAGTATACACTGTCAAGTTTCTTTTTCGTTAATTAGATGTAGATCTAGTGGCGTGGTCAATTTTCATGATTACTGATTCTTTAAGCATACAGTGATACAAATTCGAATACTGATTCTTTGATCAACTAATTACTTGACCCAAAATTTTGTCCAACTGGCCTTCTTTTTTGCTTCTCCATACAGTCATATCCTTCTTATATCATTCAACACTGTGGAGACCATATAATTTATAGTGTCTGTATTGATGGGGTGTCTGTCAATAGTTTTATTATTGGGACAGACACCTATTGTTAACTGTAGAGTGGAGTTGTGTAGTATTTGCCAGGTGCATTAATGATGGGTAATAGTCCATTTCCAAATTGGCCCCAGCCTCTCTATCAAGGTGAGGCCTGGTGCAAAGCTTTTACATGAAAATTGCGAGGATCTTCTTTACATTGATTTCTTCATTCCGCAGTTCAAATATATGAATTTCATATATTCATAATTTCAAAATGAGTTTTATTCACATGAAAACTACAGGGCACTATACCTTGTCTTTTGTAGTTCACTATCCAATTAGTCCATCTTACAGACATGAACTGAGTACTGAAATGAACATGGACTGTTATTGTTCACTGCAGAGATGTTCTCCAGGACTCATCACTATTCCACCTTACTGAGGATAGGTTTGGAGTTCTCTGGCGGCAACCGTCACAACATTGGAGCAGTGATGAGAGTGATGCAGGCTGGGATGCCTGTGATGATGATCAAGGGGAGAAGGAATTCAAAAGACACCAAGATGCAACATGGGATGAACCTGAAAACTGGGAGGACGATAGTGACACTAATTCTTGTGTAGCTTCTAATGCAAATACTGCTAGCCTCAACACAGCAGCTAATACTGAGGTCTGTTGGGATTCTTCAGATGATTGTTGTAAATTATGGAATGGCAAGGATTGGGGTGAACTTGAGGACAGTGGAGCTCAGGAAGAGGTTGAAGAAGAGTACATCACAATCCTTCATTACCGGGACAATGTAACAATTGCACATGAAAGTGATGGTTCCTTGAGTAATGATAGTGATGAAAATGACATTGATGGCCTTCTCTGGATTTCAGACAGTGGTGGAGTAGCTGTTGCAGACATGACATGAAAAACAAAAATTGAGTTAGTTTATGACCCATAAATTCCTATATTTAAGGTCACCTCAGGATATAGTCTGATGTCTGTTTGTACATTTTGTGTAAAAGCTAATTAGCCAGCTGCTGCCATTACATGGCAACATCCTGGTTTAGTGATACCTGTTTTTTTTCTTCTTTTAGCCGGCCGTCGACAACTTGGTCTACTAATACCCCTTATGAAATTGGTGATAGATTTACATACATGAAATGTGATATAAAGACAATGACAAAAGCTGTAAATAAACCATTTTTTATTTTCTCTTCATCAGTAAAAAAAAAAAAACTTGGCTACTTTATGGTACACATTTCTTGCAACTTGATATTGGCTTATTAACCTCTTTTGCTAAAATGGGTTACCCCATTAATACATTGTATCACCTTTAATTTTCATATTGTAGCTACTGACAGTATGTCCTTCTGATAAATAGCTGTAATAATATTTATTTCAGTCTTTCCTTCAGAACATAATTATAATAGGGTTGAGAATGAAAATAAATTAAATATTGTCACATAATTGTACAAAGATTTCAAGTACACATAAATTTTACCAAGGAGTAGGTGACAATATTCTCTACTTGTTTGACACTAACCCAATGAATGTGTTTTGTTGAAATTGTTTTATTTAGACTAGTGTAATGTGGTGGTAATAGACAAGCCTTAAGATTTAAACTTTTGATTGAATTCTTTCCAGACTAAATTTGTTTGGTTTTAAGTACCTTTAGAAAAATTGTAAACATTAATTTCAATTGAGTGAAACATTAATTTTATATATCTAAGCTTGTAATAGTACAACTAGACTTGCAGCTGGACCTTCACCAACTCTAGCAATCAAGGGAAATCAAACAATTTTTGGGCATATTAGAAGTATGAGCTATTCAGTAGGAAACAACAACTAAGGGGAACGGGTTTCAAGATAGCCAGTGTTTGAGATGGCAAAAGTCAGCTAAAATTTTGTTAAACTCTTTCTACAAAATAATGTCCCATTATGTAGAGAAAATGGTCACTTTAAAAAATGGAAAATTGTCTGCCCTAATAGTTCCTGAACTTACTGTTCATTTCCAAGTATGTAAATTATTTCATACTAAATCACCCAGTCATTGGGATTGTCATGTTGACAAAAAGTAATTATTATTCACTTAAAATTGTCTTCACTATATACTGTCACAAAATAATGAATTAATATTGTTGGTTTCAAGTTATGAAGAAATTACTAACTTTTGAGAAGTGTTGTTTTTGTTCTAAACCTATGTTTCCCTGCTTATCTCTGAAAAATCACTAAAGTATAAGAGGGTTGACAGATGATTTTTTTGAGGCAGTTCCATGAACAAAAATTTTGGAAACAGAATCAAATAACAGAATTCCAATAATTTTAAATAACTAATTTAAGCCCTGGGAATTCCCGTCTGTGAACCAACCTGAGGTTCTTTCTCTCCACAGTAGTCTTGATTTGCAACCATTTTGTAATCTAAGCTCTCATGGGTGTAGGCACGAGAACTGCAGACACTTGGACTGTATTTCATCACTTTATCCTACCATGGGTGTAGTCTGTGACCTTGGGGTTTAGGGGTATGAAACTGCCGACACTCCTACTATGCACATTGCAGAGTCCTGAGATTAAGAAAGTTTTGATGTAGGCAAAATCCACAAGGCAACCCACCTAGTGTGTAAAGCTTTCCCTGGGTACCCACACAATTTGCAGGACTGTTTGTAATTTTGAACTATTAAAAAAAGAATGGGAATACCAAAAGTTGGAGTTAACTGAAATATTGTAAGAAATTCTTATTGTAGAAGTCATTGTAACTTACTTCAAATAATGTTTCATTGTGTTTTGCCTTCTTTGTAACAATAATTTGAAGGATTTTGGGTTAGCCACTTCTGTGCATACAGTAAACGGACAAAGCAAAACTCTTCAAATGTTGTATTTATCACTTAATTTTTAGATCTACATGTACAAATGTTCACACAATTTGTATGGGTGCCTTGTGGTCTTTGTACAATAGTAGTTGCGTTTACAACTTTCCTCCTCCAATACTTCCTTTAGACCCATCCTACACAGAGTACAGAGTTTTTTCTTACTTCAGAAGAGTTGAGACCCAGCGACCAATAAAGAGACCAAAAACTTGACATAGAAAGTTCCCAGCAACTGCGCCAATGACACTTCCAAATACTGGTATAGGAATGTGGTTATAGCCAAAGGCTGCACCTGCCACCCCTCCCACAAATCCTGACACTATTGGTGTCACTCTTTTAGCCTTGATCTTTTCAGCATCTACAGGTGTCACATGACCTTTGCTTTTCGCATGATCAGCCATAAAGACCTCGTAAGCAATCCAGATAGCATCCTGTATGAGTCCTACAAACACGCCTACAGCATGTCCAGCGAGTAATACTGAAGTATGCGCCACAAACCCTGTTGTAGAAGCAACAACGAACAGTGTCCCCCCAACAATCCCCTGTAGGGTGACAAACAAAAGTCTTCCTAAAGTCCATAACAGATCGCATGCTTGATAGCTTTCCGGTTTTCCTGCTTTACATTCTCGGCAAAAATGCTCGCAGTTACTTGTAAACGCATTGTAATCCCGCTCTCCCAAACGCTTCCTCGCCCGTCGGACCACTTCATCCGCGGGAAAAACCACCTCCCCGTCAACACTATCCGTGCTATCCACCGGGTATTCTACTCGGTACACAACATGATGCTCTGGTTCGAGAACAAACCGAGTTCGAACCACCTCAGCCTTACCCGTGAGGTTACTTTCTCCCAGAGATCGCAGTCCAGTCTCTCCATCTCCAGTTTTGTGAATGACCCAAGCGAAATTCGGCCGTACTTTTTCCACAATAAAGTGATGCCAGTAACCCAGTGGACTTTCTTCCATCACATGATCCCCTTTACGAAGCTGTGCCAGGGACGTAATTCTTGTTCGCGGCGAAATTCTTCCAAATGGCACTGGAGGCTTGGTTTCCTCGAGGTTTATAAACATAGATGTGCGTTGCTGGATTGACTCGCTGAAGCTATCATGAAAATTTCAAATTATGTGGTTTGATTTATCCTCGAATAATATAAACTTGAGTATGTGTACTGTCAAGCCGGCTATGACCCGTCGACGGCTACGTCACAGCTGGTACATATCTTGTAAATAACACACAATATAATTTGTAAATGCAAATTGGACTTTGAAACGTGATATTGCCCACGCGATGTTCTTAGCACTTGTCCACCCCGTGTTTGTTTTACGTTTACAGGGAAACCGCGGTATGCCCACACATCAGCTGTGACTTCGTAACTAACGACTCGACTCACAATCAGCAAAACTGTTCAAATCTACATGTATCAATCAATTTAGAGAATGGAGAGTTAGTTGTGAACCTGCCAGATTAACCCAAAAATTATGCAGCCACTAACAAGACGAAGAATAATTACGTGCCGATTTTGTGTCCTACTTCTTTCCTGTTCTTTTTGTTCGCGGTTCGCGGAAGATACCGCGTTCTTTTTCGTTCTTCTGTTTTTATGGGTAATTGGTCAGCGGCAAGATCACGACAGTACGCTAAATTACACCATACACGAAGTATCTATTGAAGTTCCAATATGGCGGACGATGACTTGGAAGAACTGCACCAGAGTTTATTACAATTTGTAAGTCTTGCTTTAAAATGTTTAAGCAAAAGATGCAACTTTCCTGAAATCTTTCTCTCTGTAGTGTGTTGAGGAGCCCAATACCCACCTCATCTTGGTAGCTGCTCAGAAATGTATTGAAAACGGCAAGTGGAAACAGCTTCTGGACAGTTTAACCCTCCCGGAATGCAAGGTTTGAAATCATTAATGATTTTGATTTCGTCAGCTTGTCCTGAAATCTAATCACATCATTCATTGAATCAGCCGTTTAATGCCTAGGTAGCACATAACTGAGAAAGACCTCAAACCAATGGCTTGTGAAAAAAAAAAAAAACATAATAAAGCATTAGTTAGTCAATCAGGTGTGATACATGTATGTTGCACGTTGCACGACCATCTGCAAATCAATAAATGGGCAAACTGACACTGATTCAAGGTTTTGGCCAAGAAAGATGTGCCTAGTAATGGAACTCGAAAAACTAAATGAAATTCACTTGCATGAGTTGAAGAGAAACTGGGGAAAGCTGAATTTGAAACATTTCACAGATTTGTAGTATCAGTTCAATGTCATTATTTGCTAAAGAGTACACTTTTAAGTAACCTGTAATAGTGTTTAGCTGTATCATTTATCTAGAGAATTTGTCCTTTAGTAGGTTTTTAATGTAATGATATCAAGCTGTATTTATAGTTAAGCTCTACATTAAAATTAATTCATTATTATTATTATTATTATTATTATTATTAATTTGTAGTGACTAGACAAGTGTTCTTAGGTGGCTTTTCTTGAGTAAGAAATGGTATGAGTTTGTAGTGACCAGTTTTTATTCATCTTAAATACTGCAGAAGGGAATATTTTCCTCTACTGTATTTTTTGTTTGTCATTTCACATAAGCTCATTCACTTTAATATCAGCAGCCTTTCCCTCCTTTTTCCTTTTCTTTGTTTCTTTTCTATTTGACTGCCCTCCTTATCTTTCCCTTCTTTTATTTCCCTTCCTCTCTTTCCTTGTCACTCATTTCATTTTCTTTCTTGTTTTGTTTGATAGTAAGTTTGAATAGTCTTAGTTAATTAGAATAGTTAGTAGAACTTAACTGTTATATTTGCAACCAAGAAGTACTTGAAAGGGAAATAAAACACCTAAAATGAGAGAATTTTATGCATACTCTGTGCCATAGGTTGGAGAATTTGCACACCATTCAAGATTTCTTTTTAGTGAAAAAAGGTTGACCCAAGACAGCCATGTTGTATTTGTATATGTAGGATGCTTTGGAATTTGTTGGTTGGGAACTTATTGGAGTCATTTGTCAAGCATTTGTTGATGGTATTGGATTAAATGCTTTAGAAGAGTGCAACAGGATTCTTAAGGTTATTGCTGAGGTGAGAGAAGTAAAATTGCTTTTTTGGGTTTTAAATTTTTTGGATTGGAGACACCAAAACATGAAGGTTTATTAAATACATGTTGTCGCACAAAGTGTGAATTAATATGTGTTTACAGTTTTAAAGTAGAAAATAGAAAATACAAAAATACAATGTATCTTAAACTAATCTAAGAGGACTGGGGTTACCGGGGTTAAACTTTTCTAAAAATACGATTTACAGTACTGGCCAAAGGGATGGCAGCATTACACGCGCATTTCATGCGTGTAAAGGCGCCATATTGCACGCAATTTCCACGCAAAATACACGCAAATTACACGAGCAAAACGCGTGTAAAAAATACACACAAAGTGCGAGTAAAATTTACACGCAAAGTGCGAGTAAAATTAGCTAAAATTTACACGCAAAGGTTGGAGACAAGCTCATAAAGTGCGTGTATAGATAAACAACTCAAGTTCAGTGTACATTGTTGGCAGGAATGTCTGAGGCTATTCGCGCTCTTGTCTAGTGAACGTAAATTTTATTTCTGTAACTTGAATTGAGCGTCCTAAATAATAACTTTAGACGCCACAACAGTTTTTATCAACACGAACAAGAAAGCAGAGAAAACATGACTATTTGGTGTCGAGGGTTGCATCCCGAATGGAATGTAAACAACGAAGTGAAATTTTCAGAATTGAGATGGAACGTAAACAACGAAGCTAAAATTTTCAGAATTTGCCAGACTCAAACCTGCTGTCAAAAGGGAAACTATTGAATGGAACTTATACTAAAAATCGAAGGTCATAATGTTAGAGAGAGAGTTAGAGTAAAA
>Ga0126336_10002169_pt1 | contig 11016 bp, 6 predicted proteins | sample SidCmetagenome_FD_92530 | JGI IMG/M metagenome (GOLD analysis project Ga0126336, IMG submission 92530) | Coral microbial communities from El Islote,Puerto Morelos, Mexico - Siderastrea C C metagenome | ecosystem: Host-associated > Invertebrates > Cnidaria > Coral | place: El Islote,Puerto...
AGCTAAATAGGAGCAATTTCAATTTTAACCTCAAATCGTCACTTACGCCCTTTTTCCACCGGGCCCTTCATCTGTACGTGTTGCTGTGTTAATTACAAGATCTGTAAGGCCTAACGTACATGTATTGCACTGAAATACTGACGATGGTGGTGATGGTAGCAATGAACGTGGTCTGATCATCGTTGACATCATCATCATCATCATCATCATTAAAATCAGGTCAAACAACACCCAAAGTTGATGGAGACAGCAAAGCACACAACTTAATGGTCTTCAAGGCATGATACACTGTATATCTCAGCATTTTGTTTATCATTGTCATTATCATGATGAGCACCTTGAAAAAAACAAGAATGAAAACCTGTTGATTAAACCTTAAATGAGTGGGAAAACCTGACCACGTTCTTTATCATTGTCATGAGCACCTTTACAGTTGTCATCAGCCCTTGAGGCTAATAGAAGAAGTGCAAGATTAAATTATTAATTTTTTCAAAGTGAGTCATAAGTATTGCCATTCAGAATCGCAGAGTACGTGAGTAGAGAAGGATGGGAAGTTGCACCGAAGTTAAGATTTAATTCCATCACAAATACTTAGCACATAAACATGAATATTTTTTGTTCATTTTGATAGACAGTTTTACCTTTGTTCTATATGCTGTATGTGAAATCATAGCTAGAAAGTAATCACCACTTTTGTCCTCTGTCAGAGATTATTGCAGGGACCATGTACATCAATCATCACCTTCATCATTTTCTCCTGTGGCTCCCTTTGTCTCTTCCTTACTGAATTGTTTGATTTGATCAACGTCTTGAATTAATAACTGTTATATACATGTAATAATGTACAAAATTTTGAGTTGTTAATTGTACATTGTATTTGGACAGAATCCTGATGAAGTGTCTCATTGTGTGGCTGTCTTAAAAGTTCTTCGCTTAGCGACTCAAACAGCACTCCGCAAAGAGGAATTGTGCTGGCTGGTCTTCAATGGTAACACAGTTTTTTAAATTAGATTCCAACATTCGATAATTTTTGTGGACTTATCTTTTTGGATGAGTATGCGTGAGCACTGCTCACTCATTGTCATAACCTGCATTGTCTCTGGCTTTATTATCATTTTTTTCACACTTTGCTACATGGTGTAATCATAAGCAGGTAATGAGTGCCGAACTGGTGACGTTTTTCAGAAATGCATGCTCAAATGCACATTTGTCATACAAGAAATGACAAAGTGTGGCCTTATGTTAACCAACACATCACGTCTTACTATAAATAATGTGTCGAAATGTTTTGGCAAAAATAATCTGTGAAGCCACGTTAGTTGTCTTTTGTTTGCATCAATATCTTTATCAGATCAAAGCCATGCACATTCACGCTCATCCCTGCAGTGTTCAATCTAGGCCGCGTCTTTGCGTCATTGACGCGGTAAATTATATCCTGACGCAAAATGAAGTTAACACGGGGTCATACTGACGCAAAAAAAAGAGAAAGAAAACAAGTTACCTCACATAGCAGTACTTAGAGAAGCGGGCATTGGGCAATAAATAAAAGTAAAAACACACGCTTAGGAGTACTTTTTGTGTCAGGCATTCCACGCAATTCCGAGAGAGACTAGAGTCCCCACATTTCGACGTGCAAGCGTTGTTTCGGCCATCGATGTTTTTCGCAGTTTCCGGTTGGGTTGTTTTTCTTTGTAAAATTAACGTGAAATGACAACAAAAGTTAACATTTTTATCGAAAAGAGAAGGGCCGTTGAATCTCCTGAGAACAATGAAGAAGGACCGGAGAAGGATGGTGAAAGATCGGAAGAGAATTCGATTAGTATCACTACAAGTCAACTTCACGAGCCAACTGCCAAAACATGATTTGAAGTTAAGCTTATAATAGTTTAATACTGGTGATAAGGAAGCATGAAATGAACGAAGTAAGCTTAATTGTCTTTCATCATTTTGTATACCAAATTAGTCTGGCATTTTTTTAAAAATACGTTTCAGCTTTATAGTTGGGTCAATCCATACAACTTTACCACCTGCAGCAGTACCATAGGTTCATGTAATCCGACTTTTCACTGCAATAAAGGAATCAAACTGTGAAAAACAAAAAGAATTAGTAAAGTATTCTTAGGTAATGGTTGTGATGATGTCAGTTTTCCAACGTTTTTTTTTTTGTATAACATAGTTTGACCCAGACTATTTTTAAAATGACCCAATTTAAAATGACATGTGCGACATTGACCCACTTTGACTAATTTCTACATAGATTGAACACTGTCCCTGTCCGTGGTAGTGGTCAGTTAACGTGATAAGTGTGATTAGAACTGTAGGCTCACTAAGTGACCCCGCTTGCAGACTACCGATTTCATTGTTGTAAGCCTACCTAGATTTTTACCAGACTTATTAAACGGTTCCTTGAAATCTCAGGAAGTCTTCCCGACTTGCAATTTTATCGTGACATTTTCGAAGCCCGAAAAATCAAGCAAACTTTGTTACATGTACTAATTTTTGAAGCCCAGAAAGTGTTAAAAATCTGTAAAACATGTGTAGAAATGGGACAAATTATGCACATACATGTGTTAAATAGTCTAGTTTGTTTGTCTCTTTGTGGCACATGTATTGCCAGAGCTTTTCTAAGCAAAACCTATACTTGTTTGAACTAATTTTAGCCGTGGAAAATCTGCACTAGTCCTTAAAAAGTCCTGGAACAGTTTTCTGTGAAAAGGCACAAACTCATCATCAATTCCCCAGCTGTGGTTCGTTTTACCTCCGCAGCATCTTGCTTTGGCTACAGCCTGGGTGAGACTTCATTTAGTTTGAATGTTTTCTGATTATTTGTTTTCTTTGATGTTCAGGCACTGTGCATATTTACTCAATTTGCAGACATTTGATGGCCTGTGGACACAGTAGTAAGGTAACAGAATCGCTGAATTGCATGGTTATTCAAAGCAAGATAGGGCGGTTTTCAAATGAGTGTTGTAGAACCAATACCAATGCTATTTCTCTGAACAATCACATCAGACACAAACACTACAAAACTGACAATAAACCAACCAAAACTAGGAGCAAGTGCATGTTATTAGCGTTAAGTGCCCGAAAATGCATGTGGTTTTGTCTGATTTGTTGGGAAGGTGGTGCAAGTTGTTTTTACCGATCAGAGAGCATAGTATTATAAAGCCAAAACCAAAGCAATGGCGGCATTACTTTGGACACTCGATTGAAAACTGCTAGGTGTAATGAAATTTAATATTTAAGTAGCCTAGACTTTAAGTTCAATTTTATAGCTTATCAATGTTATCCTGAGTACCAGAGGTTTCTCCTGCGTGATTTCAAGAAGCAGTCACCAGTCAAAAGCCAACATGACTGGCCCTAGGATGATCAACCAGTGGCGTGCGTGTGTAACACAAAATTAGCGCATGGACAGGCGCGTAAGAAACGCTTTAGCACCCACGGTATATCAATGTATTATCGTCACTCCTTTTAAGTTCATAATTAAAATGAGGCATTCAAATTTCCTTCATTGATTGCGGAGTACACAAAAGTTTTAAGACAGATCAGATGTGACAATGACTGATTACATGCGAAATTATCACATAACACACGCCACGCGGGAATGTCCGAAAAACCTGTCTAATTGAGCTACAGCTTCCAATTTTAATTTCATTTAGTCTTGGCAATGATGTTAAGAGAAACATCAAAATGTCGTCTGATCTCTTTAGTTGTGACATTTCTTATGTGACATTTCAAACGTACTTCAAAAACTGTGGAATACTGAAAAAGTAATTTTAGAGAAATTCATCATAAAGGTTAAAAAAGCAAACGTTCACTCACCAAATTCTCTTCGCAGTCGCTGAAAAAGGTTTCCGCTTGCTCACTGTATCAAAGATACAATCTCGCACTAGACATACAGGTATGTACGCATTGCGGACCTATTTTTAAAAGTATTGTTTTCCTCACCAGGCTTTGGAGTTCCTGCTGTGGGCGTGCATGTGCTTAGAATCCTCAGTCCCTCTCCTTACCGTCAGATATCTAACATGGCGCACCACACTGTACACTGCAGTGTGCCAATGTTACTTTGACATCAAAGCACCAATGCACGCTGAGGCATTTGCCAAGAGAGGCCTGGCTAAGGTGAATGAACTGAGTGAAATTGAGAAGATGAGTACATCAGAGGCAACGCCAGAGACTGAAGCAGCGTTTCGCCAGGCAAAGACAAAGATGCAGGCCATGATATTTAAGAGAGTTGTGTATGAGACTCGTAAAAGACCCAAGGGTCTGCTGAGGCCCAAAACCAAACCCAACCTCAAGGATTTTGCACATGTGAGTATTTGAATTGTTTTACTATACAAATCTTAAAACAATGAACACTCCGTTGTGGCACGTAACAAGCTAGATGTGCAATGACTAATGACGCAAAAGACCATTGTGTTCACCCGTTATCTGATTGCTCTTCCCTCGCTGCATACAGTCAAACCTCCATCATAAGGAATTGGGCTGTAATTCATCAACCTGCCAACTTCGAGATGTTAGCTTCATTTCTTAATGGCAAGTTGTGGTCTTAGAACTATATGTACATTGTGGGAAGTTTAGGTTGGATACCGCGACCTTGTGGGCACTTACAGATAAACTAGATAATGCCACATTTGGATGACAAACGTGGCCTAATGTGTCAGATAGTATTTAATGTTGTGATACCTTTATTGTTAACCCACAGTTGCTACACAGTATTCAAAAGTCCGGTTTAAAAAAGTGTGGCTTGTTCACGTGAAAGAAATGAGAAATCAGTCAAGCGACAAGCTCGTTATTTTCCTGATTCTCGGGAGACTCGATTCTCCGCTTGAACCTCCCCACTCGATTCGCGATTCTCGATACTCAATTCTCTCAAAATCAAGTACAGAGAATCGAGTCGACACCTGAGACTCTAAAGAGGCTGTCAACTTACATTTGAGCGGAACTGTGACGGAGTTTTTTTGGGAGCGGTACCCTGGTATCATAAACAATGTTTTTACCACCTTGACCGAAATCTACAAGTTAACTTTTTTGTTTGTTTCTTTTGAATTATTGATATTTTCAGCATGCTTGGCCCAGGACACCCACTGAACGCCTGCTCAACGATCTGCAAGGCACTGGTGCCAAGTTTTTAGCGATATTAGAGGCACTCAGTGAGACACACAGACGCACACTTCACTGCGAGGCACCGGCACCTGATGCCGAGGACACTGCAATAGATGTGTGTGCTGAGCTCTTCTTTGCAGGCATGGAGATTATCGCCGGAGGCGGAGGAACAAAACAGCCTCACACAGTGAAACATGAAGGTGGCATTCACCCATCTGTGTTGGAATTGCAGAATACCTCACTGATGGAGCTTGTGGCTAGAGGTAATTATTAACCTGTTAAGCCACAGCATCATTATACAAATTCTCCTTACTGGTCAACATACATTTCGTTCAAAACTATTTGGGAGAACTTGTTTAAAAAACAATACTGATTACGGAATACTGATTTACTCGGAAAAGGCAAAACTGACATCTTTTAAGAGAGTCTGTGCTGTACTCAGAATAGGCAAAGTTGCATGTTTCTGAAAGCTGGCATTCTATTTATTATGTTATTCCCAAACCGGTATAGGAATAGCCAGAAATTAAAAAATAGTGCACCCTTGGTGTCTAGCATCATTGTTTCGTTTTTATGAGTTGTGCTGTATTTTGACAAGGGCACTTTCAAAAATACAAACTGTAAGTTAGTGAACTACACAGCGATACTACACACCAACTCATCTTAAAAGAGATTTTTTTTGTCCAAATGAAACATTTGTGTTGACTATTAAAGAAAGCTATCAGGAAGTAACAGTAGAAACTCACGGTAGAAGCCTTTTTTCACCGTTGACTGTCAAAATCTTTTTTACTTCTCAGCGGATATTATAGCGCATTTGAACTCGTTTTGCCCAACATTCGAACGCCGACAAGACTTATTGGTGCTTATGCCCAACCCCCACCCCTCTGGAACTTCCTTTTAGCTTCATACTTTGTCTTGACAAAGTTTCGCTTCTGGGATCCTTCCTTCCCTCGGAATTTCCACTGACCGATCTTGGGGTGGGCATAGATATTTCCTGGAAACGAGCATTTTTTTTCTGTTCCAGGTGAAAATGGCGTCCCGCTTCCGGCTCTTGTCAAATTCGTGAAGCGTGCCTTCAGCTATGAGCAGTGGGAGCCATTTGGACTCTTGATTGAACCAACACTTCAGCTACTTCAGGAACAGAGCGATATGAACAGTCTGGTGGATATCAAATCATTGCAGCTAATGTTGGCTCTTGAGCCATTCTACAACACTGTAAAGAAACCGAAGAAAACTTCTCACTCAGATGATGGCGACGCATCTTCCCACACACAAAGTGAGAAAAAAGAAGGGTGTAGTTCTGCAGCATGTCACTAGTGTCTATGGGAATTAAATCCATGACATTCTGTACACTGGTCGGGCGCTTCAACCACTGAGCTACTGAGACACTTGTATTCTTCGTAAAGTGCTTTCTATCAAGTAGACCTCCTTTTTTCACCCAACCCCTCGCCCCCATTCCCAGCTGCTTCCAAGGAAGGTATACAATCATGTATGTATCTTCCCGGTACTGTGGGGTGAAACAGTTAAGTGGAAAAGGAAACAAATAATAATAATAATCGTCATCATCATCATCATCGTAATAACAATCATAATCATAATCATAATCATAAGAATAGTACAGTGTTAATAATAATAATAATAATTATGATAATAATAATAATAATAATAATAATAATAATAATAATAATAATAATAATAGTGATGATGGTGATGATGATGATTTATCAATTTATGAACTGCTTGACCCTGGTACTTTATTACAGATAAATCTTTGTGACAGTACAAGTTCCCAAGGCTTGACTATCAATAATTTCTGGTTTGCAGGTAAAAGTGCCAGTCAGCTGGAGGAACTCACTCATCTTGCTGATGTGATTCAGTCATGCTCTGAGGAACCTTTCAAGGTAATCTTTGCTATTGATTGATTTTCGTGCATGATCATCATAATTGAAGGATCTTACGTGAAAGAGACGTATAATTATGGTGTTTTTTTTTTGCCAAAACTGCTCTTATCAAACTGGTCCAATTTTTTTATGCAGGCTAACTGTACAGAAATTTCATCATGGCAGTGGCTGGAAGAAAATCTATGGCCATTGCTACAGCAAGATAGTTGTAATTTGGCCTTAAGGTGCAAAAATGGAAACAAAACAGTCTTTTGTACGCAAAACCCACAGTATGTTTACAGTGTTTTTTTTCCCCAAATTGTTATGTATGTTGTGGTTCAATTTTATTCTTGGTTTAATTTTTATTTTCCTTTGTTTTTGTGTATGGTTATGTATGATAATGAGTATAAAACAAAGGAAAGTAAAAATTGACCAAGGATAAAATTGAACCACGACATATACACCGGCCCCCTTTCGCATTAACCTTTCAACTACAATGACAGGCTGAAGTGACTGCAAAGATGCACATATACTGCTCCCATCTGACGATATTTTATTTATCATCAGTCTGCCATCCTCATGAAAGACTGCGACATGATGGTTGATGCGGCGCTCTTCCTGTGGTCAAAATGCAAGCCTCACTTTCAGCGAATCATGTCTTCGTCTTTGGAGAACTGCAAGCAGCTATTGAATGATGTGTTTGTTAATCGGGTAAGCTGGTGTTGTCTTTGAAAACCATAAAACGTCAGCCACAAAACTTTGGGTTATCATCCGAGTTTCAAAGATAAATTGGCCACCTCAAAGAAATTCGAAAGCTGATGTTTCAAGCTTTAGCCCTTCGTCAGAGCGAGTTCGGATTTGTTCTGACGCTGACGACGGACAGACGCTAGAAACGTTAGCTTCCGAATTTTTTTTTTTTTTGTGGTGGTGAAGATACTTTATCAACTCAGTATTGTGTTTCACCTCCCCACCGACGCAGCACTACAGTTTCTTTGGAAACTATCCCTTTATTCATAAAACATTACGCTTTAACACAAGCTTTTACTGGTCTACTAAGACCCTCTATAGCTACTTCATAAGTGTTGAGGTTTTAAGTAATTTTAAGTACTTTTTATACTGTTAGAAAAACACAACAGAAATACAACGTTACAGAGAATAATAATTAGCCAACGGAGATCTCGTTTCAATCAGTATTAGGAAAAACGTGGTATTTTTATTTTCAGGTATCAGTTGCGGTATATTATATGGATGACTGTATTTATAAAATGGCGATATGTAAACCGTTTCATGAATTTGAGTTTTCATGTTAATTTGTAATTCGGAATAGCCACTCCCCCCTCTAATGAATTCCTTTGGTGATCATCATACAGATGACTATCTTCGACGACTTCGCTCAAATCAGTCTTCATAAAATTTGGGTCCTCGTACGCCAGTATTCCTACACAAGGCAACTATCACCAGCTAGGAGACTGGCGATGAGAACAGCGTGAAGTCGGTTCGCTAGCTAGCTCCTCCCCGGCACAGAGCGGTTTTCAAAAGAGTGTCGTAAAACCGAAACCAATGTTATTACTCTGACCAATCACAGCAGACAAAACAGAATGAACCAATCAGAAACATGAAACTTAGGCATCAAGCGCGGGAAAAGGCTTGCGAGCTAGTCACGATTGGTTTTGTTTTGTTTTGTTTTGTTTTGTTTTTCTGATTGGTTGAGAAAATGGCGCGAACTTTTTTAACCAAGTCTTTTATTAATGTTATTAGCCAGGAAAATTGTAATTACCATTTTTAAAACACTGACTGTAATCTTATACTTAATTAAATTTTAACTATTAGGTGTCCCCGATTAGTAGGCTTCATGTAGCCAGCCAGAAAACAAGACACATTAATAAAGTTGTTCAGTTCAGTTCAGTTCAGTTCAAGACAAATCATAATTTGCAGTGCTGTCTGTAAGTTATGTTGTTAGTTAAGCTAGTTGGATACGGTTTTAAAGTTGCATTTGTCCATTACATTTCAGTGGCTGTATATACTGACAGTGGTCGATACGGCGCTTTCCTGGAGCAACGCTGCCAGTTTTGATCCTATCCTAAGTGCTGAAGTAACTCTGAAGTTTGCGTTACTGTTAGAGTGTAAAGCCAGGCTCACTGATCAGTCCAGGGCCGGCAGTGCAGAGATGGACACACCAGCACTGACTGTCTCACCAGATCATGCGGACACTAAACAGGTTGAACACTTATGTACATGTACTTAACCACTAGCTTACCATTGGGCTGCACCTGTATTTTCTAGGGCTGCAACAATACACCGATGCATCGATGAACTGCGATATTTTTCGCACGATACGAATATCGATATTTGAAAAAAAAACCTCGCGATATTACGATGCAATAAGATATGGTACATCAAAAAATTTTTAAATCACTGTCTGTAATATTCCTTACCCAATCTCTGCATTTATTTTTACTGTTAAATTTGTTGTCGTGGAAGTAAATCATTTAAAAGTAGTCTAAGTTATTGGTAACCAGCGTTGTCGCGCACAGTAATGTATCGTGTCGTGTATCGTATCGTGGCGATTGTATCGAGATATGTATCGTATCGTGGGAAAATGTGTCATTGGAGCCCTATTTTTTTCATGGGTCCCTGATAACCTGCCCCTCTACTGTTTTCATGGTTAGGGCTATTGTTTACGTCTGTTATCTATTGCTTCATCAATCAATCGCAGAATAACGTAACCACTGAAACCAGTGCCAAAGGCACGATAGAGACAAACAATCCAACAATTCCGGAGCAAATCATTTTGAACTCAAAGCAACTACAAGTACCTGTGCCAAGTCTGGGGAGATATGTAACTTGCCCCAGGGATGGGAAGACATGTAGCTGGTGCATGGAAGTGCGGCAAAACATAATTAGTGACAAGCGAGGAAAAACATCACTGGCTCCGTGCACGGGAAAACCTGTAGCCGGTGCCGGGCGCGGGACAACATGCAACTGGCGCCAAGTGGAGGAACAGTATGGATGGTGCCACTCGCGGGAAAGTGTGCAAACAGGGCAGATAATAGTACCATTTACGTTGGTGAACTTTCATTTCTTAAATGCTTGTTTTACGAATTTTCTTTGATTGACAGCCACCATAACTCAACTTTTCCTTCTTGATTTAAATAGGAGCGAGTGACTTTTAACTGCTGTACAGTTATTTAAGGATTAAATTTTTGTAATTGGGATTTGGGGATTAGGCCGTTAGGGTAACCTTGTAGGGGACTTCGGGTCCTATTGTTCCTCTACCTCGTACAGTAGAACCCCGGTAACTCGAACTCTGAAGGGAAACGAAAAACAGTTCGAGTTAGCGGGGGTTTGAGTTATCGGGGTCGATTAAATATTCAATTTGCCGTGTAAATAATTGATAGTTTGCTGATTTTTCTACCTTTTAGTTTTCAGAACAGTGCAAATTAAACTTATCTCGTCAGAAACTGTAACACGATTATGCATTCTTATGATAATACAGTCATAAGATCGGGAAATGACTGTCAAATACGTGATCTGTTCGTTGGACTAATTAAAATCAAATTGCTGTAGTGTTAGTTTTAGTGTTTTTACCGATTACACGACAAGAAGAGCTAATGGGATATTTCAATGGGCATCCGTGTTGAGTTGCAAGAACCAAACTTCGAGTTATCGGAGTAAAAATGACTGAAAAGTGGGGTCAATCCAAGGGAAATGACACTTAGTTCGAGTTAGAGGGGGAGTTATCCGAGTTCGCGTTGCCGGTGTTCTACTGTATAATGATACTTTTAAGTAGCTTACTTGTTTATTATACTAAAGCTGTAAATAAATAAATAAATTCTCGGCCGGAAACGTACCCCATTCACTGTAGGCTAACTTCAGTTTGTTTCTCATTTGTTTAGGAGAAAACTGAAATAGAGTCACTGGAGAAACCTGCTACTGGCCCTACCCCCCTGAGGAACTTGTTTACAGATTACAGTAAACAGATGACCATTACCATGGGTGGGGTGGGTACAGGAGTGCGGGACATTCTGAATAA
>Ga0126336_10002170_pt1 | contig 11016 bp, 7 predicted proteins | sample SidCmetagenome_FD_92530 | JGI IMG/M metagenome (GOLD analysis project Ga0126336, IMG submission 92530) | Coral microbial communities from El Islote,Puerto Morelos, Mexico - Siderastrea C C metagenome | ecosystem: Host-associated > Invertebrates > Cnidaria > Coral | place: El Islote,Puerto...
GGATGCTCGTCGTCTCGCTTAGGGGTGTAAATTGCTGATTTTGGTCTCACTTAGGGTGTTCAGGACAGAAAGCCAATATTTTTACCCCCACAGGTATCGCTTAGGGTAGATTATGAACCAAAATTATAATTTTCCGACGAGCATCTCCGTCCCTTTCATATGGGAGCCCCCCCGGGCCTTAATGTACCCGCTATCACCTCCGTATAAGAAGAATTACAGAGGTAATGTACAAGTGAGATGAGCCAATCATAAAAAATCCCAGACTCAAATCTTTGCATTCCTCCATAGCCACCTTTGTCCAAAGCCCTAAATCACTTTTTATCGCCTCTTGGGTGCCTACCTTTATCCCTTAAACAGCTATGACAAAGTTTTCCTTCATGAAGAGCAACGTTAGAAAAATGGCAGAAGGAAGCTTAATCAGTGATAAAATCATAGAATGGTGGAAAATCTTTAAATATTGAAATCATGGCCATGATTAGACGGGCTCAGGTCAAAGTGCTTTGAAACTGAAAGTTTCTAAAGGGCCTTACCATATACTGTTTATTGGCCAAGATTTCTTTTTTAAATTCAAGTTATCCTTTCGGCTTTTCCCTTCTAGTTTTTTCGTCCTAGTCAATGAAAAAATAGTCTCGTAACCAGCCTTTCTTAATGTCGTCACGTTTTATTGCAGGACGACACTGAAAACTGCTGCGTAGCAGACTCATGACAAAAGTAACAAGCATTGGTATGTCATATTTATTATATATTCTTGTATATACAAAATACTTTTACAGCTCCGCTATAAGAGAAAGAAAAAAGAATAGACGAAAAATAAAAAATAAAAAATCTTAAGGCCAAAAGTACCCTATATAAACAAAGTTTTGTTGCAAACTGCACAAGTGCCCACCCAAAACGAAACAAAACAAAAACAAATTAACACACTCGAGCCAAAGAAAAACGAATCTCTTTACCCGCTTACAGTATTTTAAGTGTAGAAAATGGTTTTTAAATTGAAGAAAATTTTACAGGTCGGTGAAAGTACGATCGTCCGGGTGAGTGTTTCGTTTTGACAATCTGAGCAGAAGTCATCACCAGAGTCAAGTTAATCCCGCACAGGTTGTTAAAACATCAGTCAACGTCACCACAAACAGTCCTTCTCAGGACTACACTCACCCTGACGATCATACTTCACCAACTTATGATATGACTGCTGGGTTCAAACCACCTACAATAAAGAATATTTGAAACTTAACTTCTCTGGGAGAAATGAACCCCCAAGCTGACTGACCAACATCTAGATTCTCTTTACCGTCAAAACATTCTTTTTTTAGCAGACAGCATTGCTGTCCTGATTTATTGCTACTTATCAAACTAAGATTAAAGAAATTATTCGTATCTAGCGGAAAGGATTAATTATTAGAGCTTTGTGGTTTAAAGGGCTAAGACAGTAGAAGATTGGAATGACTTTTGAGAAGTCAATTGTGAAAGTAAATTGGCATCTTATTATAAACAAAGGTTCTGGTCTGATTAGAATTTTTATCTCTTTTGTATTTACAACCGTTGAATTTAGGTGAGGGAAGTCTGTGTCAAACCCTTTTAAACGCTTCACAAAGTAAAATTAAGCACGTTTGATGTGGTATAATGCATGCCTTGTCAATAGCCCTTTTCGCAGATAACTTTCCAATGTGGATGAGAGGAAACTTTGGGAAGAACTATACTTACCTCGTGTTCACGTTTAACTGTATTGTAATATAAATGAGAAGTTATCTGTGAAAAGGCCTTTTGCTTTACTACTGACATTACACTACTAAACTCTTTTGTGCAGTCAGTATCACTTACGAAATTAGAGGATCTCACTAAAATTTGAAACCTACCAAGAAATGATTATTATGATTAAATGGGAGTTTCTGTTCTGTGGAGATTTTGATCTACTTTCGAAATTAGACTGTGATCTACAAACACTTCTATGAAAAAACAAACAAACAAACAAACATCACAGGCCCCGCTGGCCACACAAACATGCAAGTAAAAAGGCAGCTCACTTAGCTTCTTTGCTTGTTTCGTTATTTCTTCGCATTACCAACAGCAGTAAGCCTGGTTGTCAAACCCTGTTGACATGCGATAGATAACATTGCTGTTGGCACTGCCTACTTTCCTGGCATATAAAGAAATATGACACTCCCAGCCAGAGACTGTCCCCAGGTCTTAACAGCTGCATACTGACATGACAGCAATTCTCACCCTGCCATTTTGTTGGAGCCCTGGGCCTCCTGTTTAGCCACTTTGTTGGGTCCCTTTGCTACTGGTCTCCTATTACACACAGCATTTGCAAAATGTCTGCATGGGAGGCTAGCCTCCAGATCACACAGTAGTTTTCTCTGCACTCACACATATCAAATTTCTATCATTGCCCCTGACACATGGAATTTCAATTTCCAACCCAAAAATGTCCCCTAAGATTTAATTTCTGTCACAACCCCAGCTGTAATTTAACTGTAATGCAATGATTCGCTTAAAAAATTTGCAGGACAAATGTTGCGCTTGGCAAAACTTGGTAGTGGCTATAGAGAATTTAAAGTTCTTATTGTCCAGTCAAAAAATACAAACACTTGTTAATGGCAGGGTGAAGATGTTGTAAAAAGGGTGAAACATGTTGCTAAGTAACCACTGGCTGAAGCCACTAGTTCAACTAATTCTCAGAAGCAAGATTTTGATGGCAACAGCGACTTTTTACCATATCATAGTTTATCTAAATTGTGAATCTCAGCTTACAACGGTATTTAAACCATTGACAGTCATACTGCTGAACAGAACACCTCGCTAAATTTTTAACAATGCTTTTTGCCTTGAGGCAAAGATAGGCTTGTGGATATTGACATTATTGCGCGAAGCGATTTGAAGGAAAAGATACTGTAAGCTTGCCCCAAGTCAAAGGCTAAAAAAGCTAGTATTAGAGCTCACAGCTAACACTCATATTGTAAACATAATAATTTAAAAGATACAAAATCCCCTCTGCCACAAAGTATATTGTAATCCAAAGATTCTGCTTTCCATAACATTGATCCTTGATCTGCTCCCTCCTCTGAAATGCAGCATTGAAACATACATATTCCTGAACAGTCTGTTCCAACTCTTTGTTTGCCACCAACTAACACAATGCATCAATTCTGTTGGTAAACAACACTCAAATGGCAATCATTTTCAGCAAGATGCCAAACTCTTGACAGCTCACCATTGGTTAAATGTAGATCTCTAATACAAAATTTTAAAGTGTCCAATGGACTCTACAAGAAGCCACAGAGGAACACGGCAGTTCACGTCCAAATCAGTGAACATTTTGACGACACATTTGACAAGTAGACTGGGCAGTAAAACTGTTGATTATGAAGATGCCATAGCTCCTGGCAACGGAGAAGGAATGTCAAGGTTTGGAATGTCAAATAAATCACAGACTCCTTCAGAGTCATCCAGGTTGAAGTAGTAGTCATGTTCACCAGGAGGAGGCGACAACCGAAGAAGGGGTGCATACACTGCAAAAACAACAAACAGTCAGTAGGTATATATGTGCTTCAATAGTTTAATAATATGTCAAGAATAAACCTTTGCTCAGGCCCTTTCCCTTGCCCACTTTTCCCAAAGAGCACGGTCTGAAGTATATTTTCTTTGTTGGATTTAATATACAAAAGTAAGAATCTGATTCTTCAAGGAACCATACTTACTGAAGATTGGCAACCGTGTTTCACGCCTTGTGTACACTCATGTCAACTACAGCCATTTCAATTAACTGTGTTGGAAAGCCTATGCGATAAGACTGCAAGGTGACATGGGTAATTTATTAACAAGGTTACCAAACTTAGCTATGGCTCACCCCCTACAGGAAATAAATCACACAGGCAAGCGTTTGTGGTACTTTCACCCAGTGTCAACCGTGAAATTATATTTGAATCACAAAAGACTTACAGCTACCCATACTACCTTTTGGTCTTGTTGCATAAGTTCGAGGCTTTAAAATTCGACAACATTAATTGTAATAGCTGTATGTTACTTCCAGTTAATTCTGACTGGCTCATGTCATGAGATAACATTACAATTCATAGACTGGTTTGCAGATAGCTTTGTTCAGGTTAATTTTAGGCAGTTAAAGGCTTATTGGATATATGTAACAGGTGTTTCTTTTCCCTCCCTCTCTGCAAACAATAAATAAATAATAAATAAATACAAAGCACAATTGCAGGTTAGTAAATATGTTAGCAGGGTTGCCACCTAACAGATAAACAAAAATTTTCTGACCATTCACTGACCATGCACGATGAACCCTTGAACTTTCAAACCTCGTGGCTAGCCAAAAATAAAATTCCCTCCTTTACAGGGTCCGACAAATAACCAGCCCGGACGCCCGGGACAAGTTGAAAAAATTACTGGGCAAGTGTTTTATTTTTCGAAGAAGCCCACCGGGCCATAGCTTTTGACTGATGAGTTAAAGTGTGGAAATAAATGATACCTATTGGATTTTTACCATTGCTAGTGATATCTGAAACATTTTAAAATACAATAACGATCATCTTGCGGAAACGTGGTGAGTTTTGTTCCTCGGGGTTTCTTTGTTTCGATTGCACCACTAATATTAGGAAGTGACAGGTTCAAAAAGGATCTCCTTTTACACCCGTGCTAAGAGCACAAAACATGTTGCCTGTGTGATGAGGAATTGCCGTATGGATGTACCGCAGGATAAGCCAGTTGGAAACGCTACAGCTCGTTTACAAAAGGAGCAAAAACAAAGGGTGAAAAATGAGTCTTTTTAATAAAGAATATCAGTTACAATAAATCCAAGTTTGCTGACTTGAAGCCTTGATAAGTGGTATAAACGACTCAAATAATGCATAACAAAATCCATACCTTCTGCTGACATAAACTCATCCATAACCTCCTCAGCAATATTGCCTTCTGAGAAGCAAAATAATAAATAAATAAAAAAGTAAACTCTCTTGTTTTAATAGTAAAGGATCACACTCTTAGGGCATAATACTTTGGGAAGGGAGCACAAGAAGGATACTTTCTACTGCCAGCTACTTTCTGCAGGACCTGTCCAACAATCACAGGAAGACAACAACCATATGAGGAAGCAGAAATTTGAGAATTCCCATAATAAACCACAAACAACAGGCTCGCATAGATAGCTAAATTTTTCTATTTACCAGACTAGTGGGCCTAGAACAGGGATTTGGAGGGCAGGGGATCTCATAAGCATTATGGCTGGAATACTACCACATCACAAAATATAGTACATTTATCACAAGTGTGTAATGTTCCTTTACCTCTGAGGCTGTTACCAAAAATTATGTCATTGGCAACTTCTTTAAGCTCATTTGCTACGAACAAGAACAAATGATGAATGACCAAGTCAGTAAAGTGGTACAGGAGGCTGATAAGCACACAACAATTACTAAACAAAAATATATCTAAGTCTTTACGCTGTTAGGCTATGAGCTGTTCCTCCTTTGGCTCAAAAATAGAGTAGTCAAGAATAAATGAGAGAAAGGAACATGTTTAACCAGGCACTCCATTGTGGTCTCAGTATACGTGTAACTCATCAAAAGCACGGTCATTGATAGCAAATAGATTAAAATTCAATTTTTAACATGATAAGATTAAAATCTAATTCATTCATTTGAGATACATTATTACCACAACAGCGTTAACCATGGCCCACTGCTCTATAGCAGACCACAACAAACCTCTTTTACATACTTTCCCAACAACTGATGAAATAATAGCTGTAAAAGGAGCTACAATACCTCTGCTGGACTCTAAAACTTCAGTCTTGACTGCCACTCCTTTGGAGTTATCATCATTAATTTCTTTAGAGTTGGTCTCCATGGGCTCATCTCCACCTTTCACTGCTTGATGGTTATTTGAATTGACGTCATTTGCTGGCGGGGGAACAGGGGTGACAACTGGACTGTTTGCGGCAGCATCCTTGTTCACTAACAGCACATGAATGGGACCATTCTGGCTTTTCAGATGGATCTGGTACTTTCTCTGTTGCTTCATGGTCTATGGAGTAAAAAAACCATCATCAGACAATAAAATACAGCGGAACCTCTTTATATAAACTAAATTCGATTTTGAGACGACATTACAGCTTTATAATGACAGCTAGTTGGGAGAAAATATATTCCGCATTGGGAGGAGTAATACGGAATAATTATATTTTCTCCCAATGCCGTCATTATAAAGTAGTAATGTTGTCTCAAAATCGAATTTAGTTTTTTATTGCAAATGTCTCTTTTTTTGGGGAAAAAAACAAAAAGCCAGAGCAATAATTTCTGTTGATCTAAATAGAAATTCTAACTTGTCGTGAAGATTTGAATGCGCGATACTTGCTTCCAAAAACAGTTTTGGTTTTGCAGAAAAATGTTTGAAGTCGCCACTTTTTCAACCCAAAATTACCTAATGAAACAAAATAAACTTTTTCGGTGCATCAACATAAATTTTTTCAAACGATGGGGATTGACAAAATAATAGAATAACGTGACAATCAATTTCTTTTCCAAGCTAAAAGTGGAACACAAATGATAACGTAATACAGCGGGCGCATTGCAAAATAAAAACTAAAAAACAAACTGTTTTAGAGAAACATACACAGTTTTGAAGCTTTAGCACTCACATTTTCGGCAATCTGTCAAGGTAAGTTGCTTGCAGGGATGAATCCCATTGTAATAAAGGTATTTCAACTATATTACTGAGCAAAAACATATCTTTTGCCTGGCGGTTTTGTGAAGGAAAGTTTTGAAGTTTGACCCTGGCTGCGTTGTCATGACAGTTTTTTCAACCAATCACAAGCCAGCATTTTGAAACGACATCGCAAAGTAACACCGTCTTAAACGTAATCAAAAGAGACCACTAGATCGCGATAAACCCTTTAAGCCCCAATAGTGACAGGCATCTAATTTCTCCATACAATATCAGTACTTGATCAAGCACACAAGTCATGACAATAAAGGAAATGATCACCAGAGATGAAATGTCTTGATGTTGAAGCAAATTCTCTCAGCTAGTACCATAAAAAATATGGAGAACAGTCAGGAGAATATGCAAGCTGATATTGGGACTTGAAGGAACAGGAATGAGGGAGGGAGGGAGGGAGGGAGGGAGGGAGGCATCCGTATTACAGATATAGAGTTAACAAGAATTTTGGTCTCTTTCACACCAAGTAAAATTTTCGTTATAGAGAGGTGTCTGTATTCATTACAGTGGTGTCTGTAAGGAGAAATTTAAATGCATGCCATGCAAGTAAATACTTGAGTAAATGCCCCTGAGTTTTATAAATTAACCAACCATCGCCTGGGTGATGGGTCAGTTCTTGTCTTTCCTGAGGAAGTCATCATGAACATCGAATGCAATCCACCCAAACACCTGAATTTACTTTGAGGAAAACATAATCTGGAGTTTTCAATTGCCTTTTTGCATTTACTTTACTCTGCGTAAACAGAGATGGAAATAAGCACACATCCACTCGCCCAGGCAGGTGTCAAATCTTTCTGGGTGAGAAATTGCGAATTTTTTCGTGACGTTCTTAAAGTCACTTGCCCACATGGCAAGTGCTGTCAAAACTTAGCTTCCAACCTTGCACAAATACTGTAAGTCAAGCCAAAAGACATGCTCAGGGGATCTACAAAGAAATCCACGAACAGTTCAGCAAAATGTGCTTTCGTCTTTTCATGGCATGACAAATATACACTCCATACCAACAATTTCTACATTTCTGGAATTAGGTTGAGTCCAAAATATTTTAAAATAAAAGTTCCCTGTAAATAGGAGTTGTTTTAATAGCTTAGCCCTTCCAAAGCAAGGCATCCTTGCGACAAATGTGCCGAAGACAGTTATTCAAAGGAGGTGTTTACAGCCAGCTTAGTCTTGTGTGCAGGTGGGGACTTTTTGGACAAGATTTGCCAGCTATGATTTGCCCATAATCCATAGGGGGGAGGAAATTGGCTCATGAGATAAACTGAGAGTTAAAATTAACCTTATGAAATGTGAGTATGGATCATGATGGGCAATCCAAGTCTGCAAATCATTTTTAAACTGGGGCCTCAACCCAGCAGTGAATTTGGCTGTAATTGTAAAGGGGTGTTTTTTTAGTGCAAATAACAGCAATTGAAGGGGTTCATGCAAAAAAATCCTCAGTAACTTTTCACATTTTCAGTTGCCATCTGGATGTCAAGTGGAGTTACTAAACCTAATCCAGGCAATATTTTGACGAGAAGGTAGTTATTTTTGGTGCTGAAGGGCAAGATTTGAAAAAGTCACTGAGGACATTTTTGTAAAAACCCTTCAATTCCAAAGGCCAGAATGATAACCATAGCATAATCTTACTAATCTGAAGTTCAAATGTGTGTACAAAGTACCAAGTGTATGAAGCTCTACAAGTTCATTAACTACACTTTTTGAGAATACAAACATCCATTATTTTACATTTTACAAAGGCAGTGAATGTGGCTACATGTGGGGCTAGAGCCACACAAAAAGCACTCCTATCAACAGAGTTTGTTCAAAACTATGGATACAAAATTTAATACTTCTCATTTTTTCCAGACTATTTTTCATTTTTTTCCAGACAAACTGTGAAGAAAGAGACAAAAAATGGACTGGGATCTGTGCTGGGAAAGGTTGCAAAACATGAAATCTGGCTCAGAAATTATGGACACAGATTTTAGAGACTAGAAAGCTTAGACAATCTTATCTTTTGCCAGACTAAACCTTTATTTTCCATACTTTTTCCTAGTCTGATAAAATTGTGTTGAAATTTTCATACTTTTCCATACACTGTACAAACCCTGCATCAACTGCATATTCAAAACAAATGTTGGATTCCCAGCTAATGGTAAACAAGAAAAAGAAAACAACTTTTTTCACTTACTGTGTCTGGAATTGGAACTTCCAGTTGAGTTCCAGATGGTGCTTGAACAACCAACAGTGTGTCTCCTCTAAAGCTGTGACAGACATCTTCATAAGTTGCATACGCAAGCTGGTCATTTTCAGGATCTTCTGAGACATTTTTAAGACTCTGTTGAACCCACAGTCTCTGTTCATCCAACTCTCTTTCCTTGTCCTCTAATCTTTCCAGTTCATCCTTTAATAGCACAAGTTTGTCAGATATTTCTCGTGTGTTGCATCCTGGACCTGCTCCCCTGGAAACAAAGAAACAAAAGAAAATTACTATTATGTACTGGACAACTAAAATATCACATTTCCTCAAATCATAGCCATCCCTTGAATAATCCCCAAGTATATTTTAAAGAACATTTCAAAATCTTTGAGAAATCAAAGAATTAATATCAGTCAACGTCATCACAAACAGTCCTTCTCGTGACTACACTCACCCGGACAATCATACTTTGCTCTCTTAGAATAAACTCTCACTGTCAAGTGTAAGTTTATGGATGGTGCCTCCTAATACAGATGCATTTTTGCAAAGGTTATGACTATGGGGAAAAAGCAGATCTTAGCAAGACCTACTGGAATCCAAAAAGAAAAATGTGGGTAGCCACACATTTTTCAGAGATAATTAAGCAACCATAAACCTAAAAAAGCATTAAAATACAAAGAAAGCATGGCAATTTCTTTCCAAATTTAAGCTCAATTATCTCTGAAAAATGTGTGGTGGTTACCCCCTATTTTCTTTTTGGATTCTGATAGCCCTCTCTACAGATCTGCTTTTCCCACATAGTCATAAACCACGCAAAAACGCTGTTTTATTAGGGGGCAAATTCCTTAAGAAACCCAAATATCCGAGATGCACAATACGTATGCGCAGTAACAAAAAGAGGTACCGTCCTTAAGTGCTGGAGGAAAGGTTAAGAAAACTTTGTTGTCCTCTATGGGATTCAAACCCACGACTGCCAAATTTTGATCAATAATGCTCTACTGACTGAGCTATGAGACCAGAGGAGAGAGATTCATGGATAATTTAGATGGTCATTTGCAGCAAAAAAGACATGAGGGGTACTACCGCAGAATTCTGAAAGTAACGGCCCCTCTGAAAGTAACGGCTCCCCTAAAGTACCGTACTTTTTTTGCTTTTCTATTAAATCCCGAAAGTAACGACCCCCCCCCCCGAAAGTAGCAGTCCCTTCCAAAAAATGACAATTCAAACACAATAATGCACCGTATTTAATGTGACGTTTCTTCAAGTAGTGCGGTACGTTCTTAGCGGTGAATTGAATAATATAATATATTCAGGAGTGACCTAAGAATATTTTCAGCGAATACTATGAACAGTCATTTCCTATTTTGGTACTTGTACTTTCAAAAACATTTCATAAAATCCCCTGATAAGTAGGATGCGTAAAAAAACTTTGTCTCCACTACAATACTGTCCTTATTTAAATCAAACTACAATGAAATCCGGAAATAATAGTACTTCATGATTGTATAAATGTAACTGGAACGCGAAACATTTCCCTCATGTTTCCTTGTTCACCTTGAAAGTCACCAAAAGCTTCTAGATATTGATTGGTAAGCCAACGGTTTCTATGTAATTAAAAATCGTTTTATTCATTCAGTTATTCCCTTGATTCATTGTTGTCATGAAACCATATTTGGCTACATCGCTTGAATGCAGGCCCAATTCTCCAGCCCGTTAAGATTAATTTCTTCATCAGAAATTGCATTCCCCTGATGATGGCAAGGCAATTCCACAAACGTTTTTCAACCATCCCAAAGTAACGGCTACCCGAAAGTAACAGCCCCTGTTACTTTCGGAATTCTATGGTATACATGAAACGTTGTGCTGTGCAGTACAGGTTATACTGGTGAAGAATAAATTCTTGTTCCACTAAAATAGTTTTAAAATCTAGACTTTGTGTTATAACAGTTTATTTTCTATTCCATATGCACATAAACTAATGGTTGATAATCTCTGAACTATATATTCGTTACTCCTCAACCTTCTCTGTCCATCAACTGTTTTTTGTCCCACTGAAAAGTTAGGACAGGCCATGTCCTTTCGTGATAGGGATTTAACCCTTTAAGCCC
>Ga0126336_10002171_pt1 | contig 11015 bp, 11 predicted proteins | sample SidCmetagenome_FD_92530 | JGI IMG/M metagenome (GOLD analysis project Ga0126336, IMG submission 92530) | Coral microbial communities from El Islote,Puerto Morelos, Mexico - Siderastrea C C metagenome | ecosystem: Host-associated > Invertebrates > Cnidaria > Coral | place: El Islote,Puerto...
TGCCGAACATGGTCCACCCAAAAACCAACCAACCAAAGAACCAACCTTCCCAGAAACTTAAGGCTGCATGCCGACTATGAGGCTATTTTGTAGACAAAATAGCTCAATAAATTAAACGTATCAAAGTGAGTAAAAAATATTGAAAAAAGTGTTATTATTTGTACTTTCTACAACGGTCCTTCATCAGTGTGGAGATCGCTACTATTGTCTTCAAAGCTTTAAACGGTCTCTCGCCAAGTTATATATCTGACTTGATATTTTCTTTTAATAAACTGCATAACATCAACACACGTGGATCCACGAGGAACCTGAAACTCCCTAAAGCCAACACTAACTCGGGCAAACGCACTTTTGCTTTCCTCGCTTCTAGTGAATGGCACTTGCTACCGGATAATGTTAAAACCTCACCATCGCTTTCCTCGTTCAAAAGGAACTATCTAAAGATGGCCTTCTCCAACTTTTTAGTCACTTAATTCCCTATATTCAGACTCGCACATACCTTAGTCTAATTCTCATGTTTTAGCATATCTTTTATATTCTAGTGACTGCTGTTTTTTTTACTGATCATTTTATAGTACTGTACATTATATATATCTTTATTGAGTAATTCGTATTTTAAAAGCTAATATTAATATTAGAATATTATTATTATTATTATTATTATTTATTTCTCTTTATTTTAGCACGGCCTGGATGAAAATTACTCTGTGTAACTCTAGTTTACCCTGTCTAAATAAAGTGTTGTTGTTGTTGTTGATGTTACTGCGATGGGTTAAGTTCTGCTAAGTTGAACGAAGGCTGTTATTGCGATGCACAAAAGTTGTTTTGAATGCAGCGTGAGCGCGCTCAAACGTGACACGAGCAGTTACCAAGTAGCGGAAGGCATAGTTTATGCTTGTGGTTGCACACACTGTGTAGCTACGAACCCAAAAATGAATTGGGGTTTGTTAAAGTCGCAATTTTGGCCACAGTTGCAGATGGCCCACAAAGCCGGCACTTAACCCTGAATTTCTGTAGCATGAAGTAACTATTCTTCCTGGATGGGATGCTAGACCATTGCAGGCCTAGGGTTACCCCAACATTTTTTTTTCGCCTGTACCCAGTATACAACCAGGTAGTGAGAGAGACAAGGGACTTTTAAGCAACGACCACGGTAAAGCAAAGAAAAACGTCAATTAAATTGCGTATTTCGTTTTTTTTTAATATATATTTTCGGATTATTCCTACTCGTTTAACTTGTGTAATGTGGCCGAACTATCGAACTGAATTCTTGGGGACGGCGCTCAAGTTTAGGAAGAGAAAGAAAACTTCACCGTTGTATGTTTGCGGCGTTGTCAGTTTACAACAGGAAACAAGCGGGGGAAAATATGGAAATTGCTTGTTTGCTCTACATATGACACAAGAAAGGTACCTCTATACGTAAAAGCAAATATTGAAATTATCGCAAAATCACTTTATCCAAAAATAGCTTGAAGATTTCCTTTTTTAAAAACATTTTTGATAAGTGTAAAAGACTAAACAATGAACACTGGTACATAAGGCCAAAGAAGGAAAGCTACTGAAAAAGATTTTTCCTTTCCGGTGAATTGTGAAATACACGTCCCAGAGATCTCTCACACGAAAATGGGCCATTTTTAAAAGCGTAAGGTGCTATGTACTAAAATACTTCGTTCAAGAACTAAATTATGTTTACAGGATAGTTTTTAAAACGTAAAATAATTCTCTACCACAAATTTGGCATTGTGGAATGCAAAATAACTAAAAGGTGTAAGCGTGCAAATCGTAAATAACAAACGAGGGATCTGTTTGGAGCATAAAGCAATCAGTCTCCAACATACACTATCATTTTGTCAACTTAAAGGTAAAGTAATTTGAAGTTTTTTAAAAAACGTTTGTTTTCAGACATTTTTTTGGAAACGAATTTTGAGAGCTAGAAAGTGCTTAATTACAAAAGGTGGATTGAAAAAAGATAGTCGCCTTCTACATGGCTTTGTTCCGTCAATGGCGTATGCCAAACACTCCCGCTTGTATTCTTTATAAAGCTCTCAAATTAAATTGTTCTCTATGTACGTGCAGCACTAATTTATAAGGTCAGGAGAGATTGATCAACGGATAAGGAAAAACTACAGAAAGTTGGAAGCAAAAATGTTGATTTTAAGTTGCATGGTGATAATTTTTTTCGAAGATAAACGTAATTTACTTAGATTTTGTATTTTGTTCTTATTTCCAAATAACAGGATATCAACCATTTACCTTTAGTACAGAAAATACGGAAATTTGCATACCGTATTTCAACTTAAATATCCTGAACGGAGAATGAATTAAATATAAGAAAGGCACACCTTACGAATTTTCGGTTGAAAATATGCTGTATTGGAAAACGAAAATATTGTATGTCTGACGAAACGCCAGAATAGAAAATTCAGATGAGTTGGAATTTTGTTGAAAAAAAGATACATTTTCCACAACCATATTTTTTACAAAAATTTATTTACTGTATTAGTATTTTATAATACAGCATAGAATTATTTTTGTCGTTAAAAAATATAGTGGTATTTTAAAAAAATGCCAAAATACAATTTTTTTTCATATATATTTGATAATTAATGTACAGGAAAGAAATTACTAAAACAATTCTGATGCTTTAGTGGAAATTAGAATACATGTAACTTGCCCTTATCGCTCTCTTGTGAATCATTACTCCTTTTTAAATGGGCCGTTGAAAGCCTTCAGATGTATATCACTGGCTTGTTTTTTTTCCTTTTTCCACCGCATCAGCCGGCATGCAAGTGGTGCTTTCACTCTACATCGTTCTTATTTTGTAATCATCCAAAGAACTGGAGCCACGAGGCGACAATATTTTCCTTGTTATGCGAAAAACTACCTTCGATTTCAGCGTGCGATTTGAGCCGCGTCGAATGCCTTCCCACCTTAGTGTCAAAGTCTATGATACTACAATTCCGATCGGATGGTCTAAAATCGGGGAAGATATTGTCAGTACGGTCTAGGGAATTCAGATTGTCCTTAGGCCCTGACATTCTATTGCCATGCAAGGCTTTTCTTTGAACTGTCTTGGTGTTTGGCAATGGAGGAAGAGTACATGTTTCTCGGTTTCTTTCTGTCAATTCCCTGGCCTCTGTTATGTCGTTGCATGAGTTCACCCTTCGGTTGAGTCTCCAGCGTCTGTTTTCACCCCTTCGAAAGAGAATAGTACCGTCTGCATTATTGAATTCTTCCACGTCCTCGTCTCTAACTTCTACAATCGTACTCAAATGACGCGTCATTTTTAACCTCGGTAAAAATGGAACTGTTTGCTTCATGGTGGCTTGACTCGGTTCACGTTCTTCTGACAACGGCACCAACGCAGAATCGTATTTATGAAACATCACTTAAAAAGCGGCCGTTTATATATCCCACTCACGCAATTTCAATGTCCAAAAATGACAACATTTAGAATGAATAATTGCCGGGCGCAAGCGAACATCCTGACAAAATCGCTTTTAAGTTTCGAAACCCCACAAAGGGTCGGTGACGTCGCACGCAATGTTTACGATCAATGAAGCACACACCTGCGTTATAGGTTGTGAAAACATTGTTCCCTGACGAACTGTTTTGACGTGTGCAAGCGTTGCATGATTATATCAACGCAATATTCCTAAAGCTTGGTTTACTTTCAAATTCTGGAATATACTCTGCACCATCAAATTTGGGCAAGGTCAATTTCTGCCTAAAACATGTCGCAAAACTATTTGAGCAGCTGCAAAACCAACAGTTATCCTATCTTTCATGTTGATGATCCTATTTACCTTAATGTTTTACGTCTTTGCTAGCTGTTGTCATTTTGTACATCTAAATGTACGCTGCCGACCGAATTCAAGCGAAGCATTTCAGATTTACAAGCAAGAAATCTCTGACAAATATTTAGATGTCCCCTTAGATCTCATTTAACCTGTCACAAGGGTCATATATGAATCCACAAAAACGTCTAAAACGCGTGACGTCAGAACTAAAATTGGCAAAACAAGTTTAATAGGTTGCTTGTTTCCAAAGTTGACCAAACAGCGGGTTAAAATCATGCGTACGATGGAATTTTTTACGTACCAAATTTCAAAAAATGAAGACTGGAAAGATCATGCTGTCTTTCATTTGTTACCACAAAAAAACCATTTCTAGAAGAAAATAGAATAGCCAAATTTGCCGAAAAAAAATAACTTTAGGATAAAAGGCGACGATTTACGATTTCCTTAATTTTCAGATTAAAAAAATTAATACAAATCCCACGCACCAGCTCCAGAAGTGCACGCTAGAGTTTAATACATGACTGTGCACTCAATCTCGCTTCTTTCTCAAAAAATAAATAGTTTTTCCTTCGCTCTTTTTAAATAATTGTTGGATACAATTGTGAAGAACATTGTCTCATGTTTGGTTTCCTGTGCAAAGCGTAAAAATTGTTTGCATGACCTCAGTTGAGAAATTTCGTTGAAATAAGTCAGAGAACGTCGTTTAATCCAAATGTTTACGGAAGTTAATAGTCACGGAAGAGAAAATGGCCACAGGCAAGACCCAAATGACGCGTTTCAAAGGAAAACCGTGTCCAAAATGTCTCTTTTGTCCCTTGTTTATGGCTAGGGTTTTAAGTGCCACGCCTCACAATCCGATGTTAAAGATAACACTGAAAGAACTCTTGTGAACTGATACTTTACTGAATTTCACTGAATTGATATTTTGAATTAGGAGATTATAAAAAATAATGGTCATCTAAATTTGACCAGACTATCGTTACTAACTTTTAGTTCTACTTAATGCTTATTTTATACATAAAATTTTCAACTGAACGCTTCGTGTTACTCTCCATCTCAGTCCTTTCATATATAATCCAAACTCAATAAATAATATGTGTCTTAAATTGCTCTAATTGCTCTAAACTACCTTTCATAATATTGCGTTTTAGTAGAACCTTAAGATAAATCTAACACACAGTACCACTTTTTGCTGGGGCTTGAATAGCGTTCAAGGTACCCAATTTCTTTTTACAAGACCCTAAAGTAACATAAGTAGAGTGAACAACTCTTATAAAAATTCTTACAAATGACCTTAAAAGAAAAACGTTGTACATATTACTATATTATCATTATTGTAGGGGGCAGTAACATTATTACACCACAGAAAATCGAAACCGTTCCACTAACATTGTTCGTTTTCTCCACTCTTGATTTGCATTTTCGCGTGGGCACTCCATGTTATTACGACAACGATATAAAGTACAAGTAGAAAAAGAAATTGAAATCCTGAAAATTGAAACGTCTAGAGTGCGCTCATTTAATAAAATGTCAGGAAAAAAGGATTCAAATAGCCTACGCGGTGTCTGTCTGTAATCCCAGATTATTCCCACGCAGACACAAACAACACCAAGAAAAGTCACGAAAGCCCAAGGAAACTATTTTTTCGTTGAATTTTGAACAGCTGTACTGGAAAATAATCCTTGGCCTTACTAGCGTCGTGTGACAACTATAATAATTCAAAATAATTAGAAAATGAAACTTCACATGAATGGCAATTTTTACCATCATTTCTTTTTTGTCTTTGTAAGAAATGATTTTAAAAAAAGCGCTTCTTTAAGCTACCGGCGATTTTGCGGTGATTTCACAGTGATTTTGTCGATTTCTGAAGCCTGGTGTCTACAATAAGTAACAGTAACAATTCAAGATAAATTATTAACACTTCTCAACCTTTACCACAATTTGACTTACTCTTGCAGTCAGAGGATTTTTCTGTGATTACATAAACAAATCGCTTTTCTGAAGCACTCGGGTGATTTCACGGTGATGTCATTTCCATTTTGAAATGATGAGGACTTCAAGCAAAATTGCAATAAAATCATCGTTAAGTGGTTAAGAAAATGCTTCAAAATCATCGGTAGTTACAAGGGATTCGAATTCGCATCTAAAATTGCCAATTTGGAAGGTACAAAACTGTTCTGAGTTTTCCCGAAAATTCACGAGCGTTTCATGGAAACAAAGAAAGTTAGCCATTATTGCCATGGTTAAATTATTTTCAGTTTAATTTTTGTGGAGTTAGAGCAAGTTGTTGCCAAACAATGACAGCATGAGTACTAGTATCTTATGCATTTCACGTACGAGGTAATTTTTGTTACTATAGTACGTTGGTATTTCGTGCACGCAAGTAAAGGTGTCCGGAAAAAGCCCAGCTTTTTCCCATGATGAAACAAACACGGCACTTCAGTCCAAATAAAAAGAAGACAGTATAATAAAGTGGAGAAGATATCATCCAAAATTAGTTTTACCAACGAAGATTAGCACAACTGAGCTGAACTTGAGATAAAGTACCGTGTTTTAATGACCTAAAACGGTGTTTTAGAAAAAGTGTGGCGCGGTCTCATCTAATTAACGAGTCTACTAGTACAGTATTCTTACTTGTGAGTCATATTTAGCAAACTTGGGCCAATACAAAAATAACATCAAATACAGCGTTTCCCCTAGAGTTTTGATTATCGTCAACAGGACTTTTTTAACAAGAATAAAAGATTAATTGATTAGCCTGCCATATGTGACGAACGCTGGCATTGCGCCTACCCTAAATAAGTACGCAACGGTCCGTACATATCACAGTAGGGTGTCAGTAACAATAGAGCGGTTTTCAATTGAGTGTCGAAAGTAATTCGCGTTTTGCCTTGGTTTTGCTTTTCTTCGCTCTCTAATTGGCTAATAAATCTTGCGCCACTTTCTCGACCAATCAGAAGTAAAACTGAAACCAGTTGCGACTTGTTCGTATGCGTTTTCCGCTTGACGCGGTTACACGTAATAACTTCGAGTTCTGATTGGTTCATTGAGTAATTTGTGTCTGTTGTGATTGGCTGGGGTAATTACTCAGTTTGGTTTTGGTTTTGCGACACTCATCTGAAAAGCGCTCTATCAAGTACAAGTAGGAAAATAAATTGATATCCTGAAAATTGAAAGTCTGCTTAATTACTACACTTTCGGATTTTGTGAACTAGAGTGCGTTCATTTAATAGAAAGTCAGGAAAAAAAGGGGATTCAAATAGCCTACACGGTGTCTGTCTGTAATCCAAGATTATTCCCACGCAGACCCAAACAACACCAAGAAAAGTCACGAAAGCCGAAGGAAACTATTTTTACGTTACACCGTATTAAATTTTTAAGAGTTGTCCTGGAAAATAATCCTTGGCCTTACTAACGTCGTGTAACAACTGTACTAATTCAAAATAATTAGAAAACGAAACTTCACATGAACTTCACATGTTTTTACCATCATTTATTTTTTGTCTTTGTAAGAAATGATTTTAAAAAAATCGCTTCTTTAAGCTACCGGCGATTTTGCTGTGATTTCACAATAATTTTGTCGAAGAACTGTAGTCTTCCTTTCTTCCTTGTAACTAGCAGAAAAAGTATCTTTGCATATTGATCTAAAGACCTCCTTGCGTGGTAGCGCCTGTCCACGTAACAAAAATCAATTACTGCACGCAAAAATCGCTTAAGATGCAATCAAGATCTTTGTCAAGAGCTAAAGGAACGACTAGAAAATTCTTAGGAGTTCCTAGGAATTCAATCTTCAAATTTTTCCCTTTTACCGAGATTTCATGGGAATTATTCCGTAAGGGAAAAGCGAAACGGATACAATTAACTGAACAAATATGTATTTAACCTTTCTCACCGAAAGAGAATCTTTCCGGTCGCAAAACAGGAAAAAAGAAATAAAAATTAGGCAAGCTAGAAACTGAACGGAATGTATCAAACGAATTTCAATTGTTAAAATTCAGGACATGAAAGAAAGTTATAACACGGGTTTGAAGATAAAACTCATGTCGACAACAATTTTTTGAATGACAAAAAAGGGTAATAAGAGTGAGATAAAAATTCAAATACCTGAGAAGTATCGCGCCGATTCACCTGTAGGTTAACACTATTCACACCGGACTTCTTTGGTCTTTTGAGATCAAGAGAGGCACATTGCATTGCTCCCCTATAACTTCAAGAGCATTTAAGTTATATAATAAAGCTGTATAATAAAGTTATATAATAAAGCTCGATATATGATGAAGCTTGCCCCCCCCCCTATAACTTCAAGAGTGTTTCAGTTATATAATAAAGCTTGGAGGGGGTATAAGACATCCAAAAACTTTTCCTTGGGATTCACCAAATGAGCTGATGATGTCATACAAGGTCGGAATTACGTCGTGATTTCCAAGTAGCCACCATCTTGGAGTTTTACAATGTCTCGCGAACTCCGAAATCAACCAATTGACTCAAAAGCAATCCATACCAATCAAAATCACTGAAATAGTTTTGATTGCTTTAAAGTCAATTTTTTGGTTTTCTAGAGTTTTGGCGAAAATTGATAAATCCACGGTGGCGGATCCAATATGGAGGGCTGTTCAGAAATAGTGGAGTAACTGCTACGTCTTGTTACGTCACCTCATTCTTTGGACTTACCAATACACCCTTCCAAGTTTTAGTGTTCAAGGTCTTCACCTGATGTTGAGCACAAAAGAGGAACCAAGGAGTGAGTTCCTTGTGCCTTGAACACAAACTGAAACAAAAAGAGGGCCTAGCCTGTGACACACGTATGTGATCGGCTGAGGTCACTTTTTGCTTCAGTTTATTGTTGAAGGCCCTGTGCTGCGCCCTGTGCAAGGTGACTAGCCAAGGGCACATCATGAAACAAACAACGTTTCACCATCTGCAAGAGTAACCGGTAAGAAAAGTTACATTGATTTGGATCCTGGTTTAGTGTTTCGTTTCTTCAAATAAGATTCGTTTTCCTGGGTTGAAAAGGAAAACGCTCCTCGCGTGACTTTCAGCTTATGGATTACTTGCCATTTGAGGTGATAACAGAAGAGGAAGGTTCCAAATACGTGATGCCCACAAGCAAGGAGCTGATGACACGTTTCCTTTTTAGGATAAAGATAAGGTGACGAAATTATAGATAACGCAAACGGAAAGGGCTATCCGGTGACGAGGTAATCAATTTCCTTTATAATCGTCCCAGGAACTGACTTCATAAGCTCAAAGGTAAATGAGAAGAAACAAGAACTCAATATCTATAAATAAAAAATAAAAAATGAATTAAAAGACCAATAATTAAATAAATAATACAACACAGAAACAAGTAAATAACAGACAAAACGGACGAAAACATAAGTCTTTCGTATATCAATACAATCAAAGGAACCTAAAAGCTTTGCTATTAAGGTGATGATACACTTTTACTGTAATGCGCATCCTCTGCTACGTATCCTCTCTCGTAATAACGCAGCACTGTCAGCAAGCTGAAACAAGAAGTCTTGTACATGTGATAAACTCATTCACTTACAACTTGTTAAGCCCTGATAGTTGCTCTTACGCTGCAGAAAAACAAACAGCGTCTCTCTCATTTTCAAGATGAAGATTATTAAAATATGCAGGCCACGTCAAAAGTTTTTGATACACGAGTTCGAGGCAAGGACGGCAAGGGCGCAGCGAGATGTTTTGCCAAAGGATTACACAACCCTTCTACTCGTTTTCATGACTGACAGGCAAGCGAGGAAATTTGTAATAACGAAACAAATTTCTGTTAATTTAAAATCGTACCTTACCCTAAGTACTTCGGAACAGCCTTCAGTTGTCTTAGCTTTCCAGTTGGTTTCGGAGTACTTCCTAAGGTGTTCAAACAAGCTTACAGTAAGAACATTTGAGCTGTCATGAGGAGAAGTGATATGTCCTATCTTGTCGTTTCAGTTTTGAGGCGTGCAAGATTTGTCAGATGCTGTGTGGAACGTTTTACAAAGGAAACAAAGAGAATACAACTGAATGACTTTTGAAAGTTTGTTTTTTCGCTGGTTTGTTTGCTAAAACGGAAGAACGGAGGAACGGCGCGGATAGTGAAATACCATATTTTGACCTTACGACCTTACCATATTTTGACCTTATTTCGTGCGTTTTCCCGCGCTTGACAAATTAATAGTTTTCGTTTCGAGTTGACTCATTACATTTTGTTTTGTTTGTGTTTTATTTAATTAGCAACGGTAATAAATTAAAAAACAAAAAACAAAAGCAGTGTTACGTTGAATCAAGAGTTTTGATCAGTTGAGCAAATAAGGAATGTTACTGATATCTAAATTTACAGTTCGTTTGCAAAATTAGTTCGTATCGGAAATCAAGCTTAATGCCCAGAATATTTTTTCTGTTTTACCCGTGATCCTATACAGTAAATTAATCTGTGCAGTTGTTGGAGCGCGGAGCGGTCCAGATTTTTTCATCTTAACCTTTCTAAAATGGCAATTTTATTTCAGAACTGAATAATAAAAGTCTTACCGACTAAGCTTGTTCGGCCCAAATGTTTTTAAAAATAGTGTCTTCAACAAGAACTCCATATACGGTGGTCGCTCCCCCTTTCATTTTGTGCTCGAGGCATTATGCTTTACGTGTGTTCGTCAAATTTATCGTTATTTTCTTAAGAGGGGGAACTGGCCATCAAAAAAATCAAACCACTTGCAAATAAGAACAATTACTTTCTCTCACTGAGAAAAAAAGTGTAAAAAGACATGGAAATATTTTTATTTCAGAAAGTCCATTATGAACAAGTAGTCATCGAGCAACTGTCGTGACAAAATTAAAACTAATTTTTCAAATAGCCGGGAGATATTTTGGCGTGTAGGTTTAAAACATCTTTTCCCACCTGACACTGGGCAAACTTGGAAATGAGAGCTAATCTATCTGAAACGAATTCTTTTTGGCTAACCACCCGGGTAACGATTCAGTACCAAGCAAAGCGGATTAGTTTAGATTGAACAACCACCGAGCTGAAATTATGTGGTTGCATTTTTGGCGACGTGTGTGGTGTGTTGGGTGATTCTACTGTGAGTGGTGTCACTGTATTGTATATTATTATTTAAAAAAAAAAAACACAATTGTGCTTACAATAATACTTCTTATGGAAAAAAAATAATAAAGAGAAGGAACAAAGGGAGAAGCATAAAAAAAATTTTATCTTTAAAA
>Ga0126336_10002172_pt1 | contig 11014 bp, 6 predicted proteins | sample SidCmetagenome_FD_92530 | JGI IMG/M metagenome (GOLD analysis project Ga0126336, IMG submission 92530) | Coral microbial communities from El Islote,Puerto Morelos, Mexico - Siderastrea C C metagenome | ecosystem: Host-associated > Invertebrates > Cnidaria > Coral | place: El Islote,Puerto...
AAAACGAAGTCGGTGACCCCCCAATTTTTTTCCATTTCTGACATAGGTAACTCATTATATGACTGTAGCCAAAGTATGAAAAAAATCTGTATTGTAGAAGTTTTTCGCGCGAACGTCCTTAAGATTTTGGCAGCTAAAATTCACTGACCTCTTTATACCCTTTTTTCCTTTTATTTTATTAGGTGTGGATAATTCAATGATGGCTGAGGACGCAGCTCTGTCTCTGGCTGCCGCCGATGGAAACTTAACCTTGGGTCCTTTTGATCAGTTACAGAAATACGGACAAATACAGTGTGAGAAAATCGGTAACAATAGATTCATTTTAAGAACGATTTGATATTCAGTATGTTACTAGCGTGGGAAAAATTTGGTTCCCCCACGGGAACTGAACCCATGACCTTTCGTCGAATGGTTGGTTGCTCTAACCATTAAGCTACTGGGAGACTCGTGACAAGCTTGGTCATATTTACAAGGTAGACCATGACCTAGTTCGCCACCAGTCTCTCAGTAGCTCAGTAGTAGTTAGAGTCTTCGACTGATGTACGGAAGATATTGTGTTCGATTCCCCAGTCAGGATCTCAGATTTTTTCTTTATCCCACGCTCGTGGTTTTACTGTTACGACCTCCACGGCGGTCGAAAGTGGAACACGTTTACAGTTCCTGCCCTAATCTTGCAAAGCAAAATACAGAAAAATGATGAACTCTCCAATTCAACCGAGAACTTAAGGCCATTTTTAAACGTTTAAAATCCCTTTTTAATAAATGCAGGTAGATGTTAGTCACCAGTTTTTTGGACGAAAAACTTCGAACTTGTTAATTTTTATTCTGATTCAATTTACAAGACACTGGGGACCGGAAGTGGCCTTTTACCTTTTATCGTTTCACCACTGTGAAGCTGCAACCTACCCCTCACTTCCACTGAACCGTTCGTAATAAGGAAAAGCTGGTGTTGTGGAGGTGTCCTTATCACAGAGGTAGAGTTTGTAGAAATTTTGGTGTGTCTGGAACCGAGTGAACTGTCCATATCCAGGAGGTGTGACTGTCAATATTACAAAGACGGAGTTCATATGATTTTTGCTTTCTCTAGTATATTGTCCGTATCAAGTGGTGGCCATTTTACTGAGGTGGGGCTCGAAAACTCTTTGGTCCCTCTGAGACCATAAAAACTGTCCATAAGTAAAAGGCGCCCGATATTCCAGAGATGGTTGTACTAAAGATCTACAGTTTATGTGATCATCCGTGTCTTTGGGCCTTAGTGGACTTTTCAGGGGTCAGGAAACGCAATGCCAAATCGAACACTTACCTTCTTTCTACCAGCAATCCCCCCCCCCCGCCAAAAAAAATTATCTAATGTAAAACGTACTCATTATGCAACATTCTGCCATGTTTGTTAATACGTTTCAGAGTATCACGTACATCAGACTGTCAACAACATGTCAGGCCATGTTTGTGTAGCTGGAGACAAAACTACTCTGACTGAACAGATGCCCAGCCAGCGGTAATTATTATCCTTTTCTCACCTAAAATGCCTATAGTTTCTTAGCCATCGGTGTCCTGTGGAATCGTAGCCTTTGCTTATGGTATGATGGCTTCATAGGTCAGTTGGTAGAGCAACACACTCTTTGCGAAGGACATGGGCTCAGTTCCTGTTGTGGCCTTGAAATCCTTTTTAGACTGAGATTTTTTTAGACTTGCAATTGCACAAACACACCACATCAATTCAAAGCTTCATTTTGTTAATGCCGAGCTGATTCATTCACCTTTTAGTTCTTTAGTAATCTGCCTCGGCTGTCAGCTTCGTTCTTCATTTTGATCAACCTGACACGGTCGTAGAGAAGTCTAGAACTATGCAGTTTATGTGGTTTGTTTGTATTGGCGGATCCAACCTCAGCGACATTAAGGGGCTAATGTCACCAAGTTTTAGGATTAATTTAAAAGGCCAAAAGAGATGTTTTTATAGATGCAAACCCAAAATAATAGTCCAGTTTTGCTCAAAATCACTCTATACTAGTGCACTAAAACCGTAGATAAAGTACCTTTGACCACAGGTGGTAATGATGGAAAAGGATCGCAACTTGCAAAAAATCGGGCCACTTTTTTTTTAAAGTCTACCCTCGCTGAGTCTAGCGAAAACCACTATTAACTGATTCTGTTTCGTTCTTCTCTCAAGGATTCACTCCACATCTTCCTCTTGGAGTTTTGAGACCATTTTATGTATACGAAAATGCTCTTAGTTTTGATCTAACCAAAATATTGACCCCAAAACATACAAATACGCATGACATGGCCCCTTTACCAAGTAGAGAGTTGGCGAACCAGGGCTTTACGTGTGGGTGTAATTTTCATACTATTGGACAGTTTGTATACGGCACTTAAACTAATAATATATACGTTTGTGTATAGTGCTCTTCAGGAAGGACCCAGTTCCTCTCCCATGAGAAGAGTGACTGACGGAAAAAGGTCCCAAGAATGGGCACCTTGCCAAGACAGATCATAAACACCTACTGCAATGGGACACCACGACAGGGTTTTAGTTAATTTTCTTAGAGTTTAATTTATAAGAAAAAGATGTGTATTTTGGAAAGTTAAGGTATAGACTTGGTTCAAGCTGTTCGCTCCTATTCTCTAAGGGTAAATGCTATAGAATGGTTCCGTATTACTGTGATAAAAACGACTTTTTTAAAAAATGTTCGTGGGTATGTAACCGCTTTTTACCGAGAAAACTTACCGCTGTAAATATTTTTCCAGTAACGACGGGTCCCGAGAAAACTGTTGTTTTTCGTTTTACCGTAGTTCCAGGAAAAAAGTCGAAGGGAAACAAATTGTACCAGAGAGACTGCTAGCCCATGCGGGCTGCAATTTATTTACCACCACGTGATGATCACAATACAACCAATGAGAGTGCGTGTTAGATACAGCTAAATTTCAGCTATTGTGTAACAGTAGGATTTGACCCACAGACTTTAAGGTAAGAGGCACTTTGAACATCCTAACAAACATTACCATAGGAAAGTACTCCTCAATAGTTTTCATTGAGAACATTCATCCTACAATACACGATCAGCTTCAAGAATACACATTAATTATAACAGTACGAATTAAGGAAAAATCTCCCTTAAGTATATGGAAGCAATCATATGGAACAGTCTTCCAAATGATATGAAGAAATCAAAATCCTACAGAGCGTTCAAAAGTCATTATCAGCATGTACACAAATATTGACTAAAAACGGATATGATGAATTTATATATATTTTGTAATATTCGACGCCCTTGGACAGTTTGTTATAACTTATTTTAGATCTACATCCAGAGCTTAGTAATATATATATGCCTCCTATTGTACCTACTGACTTAGTCCTGAAAATACGGGGGATCTTCCTAGAAAAGCTCAGGGGAAATTGCTTAAGATCTCCTAACCTTACGTCTTGACCTAGTACTTTGTATGTATCAAAAGTGAAGGATGTAAAATATGGATGCAAGGCAATAAACAATCAAAAGTACATAAAAAACAAATAAAGAAAAAAGTAAAATAAACATTTGAATGTCGCACTTTAAGTTTTTGTCAACAGACTCAAAAATTACAAGCCACATCATTTGCCTTGTTATGGCTGTGAGAAAGCCCAGGGGGCACTCCCCTACTCATTCAAGTTTCGTACGGGGAGGCTCCGCACGGAGGTTCAAACCCTTACCTTTCAATATACCAATCTTTTTCGAAACAGTTCCCTGTTAAATACCTAAGCAGAAATTTGCACCTCTTTTATACCTCGAAAATAAGCCACTGAAGAGTAGGTCATCGCGGCATTTTAGTTGCTCGAAGTCTCCAAGCTTTCGCATATTTTTGCATTGTAATTTTTGCCAATATTTTGAAAGCATTTTTAGCACTTAGACTTAGCTGCTATCTTTTTTAGTGTAAGATGTATTACGGCGACCCTTAACATACTAAGACAATAAATTTCCCTACTCTTTCTTAGACTGCTAAAAAAGGCACCACTTTCGGGCGGACTCTCCCCGTATAGCCCAACGTAGGTATTATGTATCCGCCCACGGGTGAGAAAGGCATTGTTAAATTGCAACCTTTTTAGATACTTATTTGACTGTAGGTTAATATAAAAATGAACCAACTAACCGCTCGCTCGTTCCCAAAAGATAAACCATCAAAACTTTGTATGATCAAGGACACAGGATCTCCGCGTTTAAGGACTAATGATTGAACTGCTATTGGGGAAGATTTATCTTGTCCCATTCAAAGAAAGCAAGAAAAGTTTCACTGTAGCTCACAAAATTTTACTGTTTGCTTAGCCTGTGATCAGGCCCAATTTTAGCATCGCTCTCATATTCTCTTAGGTGGGTCGCCTTCCCAGCCTGAATGTTTCATCGAGCGAAATGAAAACAGAGTTTCATCGGAGTTAACTGTTTCAATTGTTTGTCTTATTTTAAATAATGATTTGTAGATTGATAAATTCATTTAGAGGACGTGGGTAACAAGAAATGAATTCAGCCGTAAAAGCAGCTAGAAAATGACAGGTGTGTGCGTGTGTCAAATGCAGCTGTAAAACTAGTTAATTGTACTGCAATCATGTTGAGCCCGATAGCTAATAAACCTTATCAGAGTTTATTGATAATTTTCGTTCATTTTGTTATTTGAACTGTCTCACCAACTTATTGTATAAAGGTGTTGGTAAGTTTGGAACAGAAGGTAGGTAGCTAGGATCATTTCGTCACTGTATTCTTTAGCCTGGTGATAACAATTGCATTCAAATATTGGGAGAAAACTGGAAAAAAAGTCTTCTTCAGCCAATGAGAAAAGTAATAATACAAATTTTAATTGATTAAAAATTATTCAATTTCATTTACTTTCCTACATGATGTACCTAAATTACAAAATTTAAAATTACCACTATCACTCAAATTCATTTAGATGGTCACACCCTAATATTTAAAATTAGCTCTCAAAGGATAGAACCATCTTGTACGGCATGTACTAAAGCCAGGAACACCGGAATACCAGAACACGGAACACCGGAACACGGAACACCGGAACAGAACGGAACATCACGTAACAGCCCGAAATAGCAAACATTTACTATCTATTTATTTAATTTATCTAGGTTTGTGTCGTTGCTTGTTATATACGGATTTTTATGTGTTAAGTGTTGATATATACCCCTGGTATATAAAAAAACGACTTTGTAAAGTGGGAAACTAAAAGCGTAAGGCAGCTTCAAGTATTTTCATAAAAAGGCACAAATAAAAAAGCAAAGTCTAAGATGTAAACACGAAAGATGGTCTGCCTTTCTGATTCTGTGGCCTTGGGATGAAAGGCTTTCAAGACCATCGACGGGTTTTTGAGGAGGAGGTTTTTGAGCCCCTGGTGGGCGTGTAGCCGTCGATAGCCGCCGATTTTTTTATCCGTCGCAGACAACAGACAGGTTGTCGAAAGCTCATAGTTTTTTTAATTAGCCAGAAACGTTTCTCGTATTTTAACTGCATGACTTCCGGATACAGACCTTCAATTTTCTTACACGTTGCAAGAAAAGGTTGTCTTTGTTACAACGAAATCATGGTATCCGGGTCTAAATAAGCTCTCCGGTTAGAACTTTTTTCAAGTGATTCCGTATTGGACACTTAAAACTTTAGTGTCAAGCCTAAGTGATCGCTTACAACAGGTCAGACCAAAGGAGTCAAAATTTTGATTTCTAAATTCAGAGGTTTTCCTTTAATAATCTATGCACAGACCGGTAGTACACCAAAATGAAAAGCGATAGGTCTTTTGTAGGACAAATTTAAAACAGTTTAATGCACTCAACTTTAAACAGGATCAGGGGATCAGGGAGGATCAGGGAGGATCAGGGGATCAGGGAGGATTTAAACAGGATCAGGGAGCCTTCACATCAAATAAGTTTGTTTACATTTGTTTTTTGTGTGTTTGATCGGGAAAGGCGGCCATTTTGAATAATTCCGACGTGGTCATCTTTTGAAGTCTGGGGTGAGTAAATATAATCGGGTGTTTTTTCGGATTTTCCGATCGGGAACTACACTAGCGATTATCCTGATCTCGTTAGGGAAAAGGCACAAAAATCAACATGTTTACAGCCCTGCTTAAGCTCATGGTTACTTAACAGGACTTTAATGAGACTTCTAAACAAGAAATAGTCCACAAAGCGAAATGAAAATAAAACCTCACAGACAGCTTTTAAAAATACTTTTTTTCCTTCGGAAGATGATGGACAACTGGAGTTCAAAACTGATTGCACCGGGCAATTCGTTATCTGACCGTTGGAACAAGGTATATTTTATCGTTTGTTCCCCACTCGTTCAATGAACTAGTACAACTGAGAACGTTCTCACCTCACATGGAATTAAGCGTGCCTTGCGCCAAAAAGACATTGCAGATTTCAAATGCACCAATCAGAACGTACGAACTTTCTTCTTCCGCCTTAAATCTGTCAATCAAGTATTCGTATTTCTCACTTCCGTCACCCGATGATTGTGGCGGACATGCTACGATATCAAGCATCTGGAAAACGACATCAAGACATTAAACATTTGTGAATATTCTGACAAAATTTCCCCACAGATAATTATTTCAACACCTTACCTTGCCACAAACCCATTTTCGTGAAACTACGCGCGAGATTTCGCTATGTAAATCCCCGATATTGGCGAAGGCTTTCTTTCCAGTTTCATGCCTTGCCTTTTCTTAGAAACGACGAACGGTTTCCAAAGGTTTGTCGGCCCCAGACCTCGAAAAGATGACCGCGCAGGAATTGTTCAAAATGGCCGCTTTTCCCCGATCAAACACGAGAACCACAAAGGTAAGCAAACTCAACAATGTTTTATTTATATAATGTGTGATGCTGTATAGTACTTCACCGCAGTCAAACGAGAAAAACAAGAAAAGCACTTCAAAGATAAGGGAATTTCACTATTTAAAGTTTGACACTGTACCAGTATCTTGTTGATTTACTAAGATGTTTCGAACTTTACTAAAAAAGTTCTAAGTGTTTGAAAACGGGAAACGTACTTGTCGGTTCCAATTGTAAGAGTAATTTTGTTCAAGTGCGGAACATTAAAATAGCAAAGAAACTCGTTTATTTGAGCGAAATAAAAATATATTTACACTCACCCACTAATTTATTATATCCTTGCTCAAGTTTAGACTGCATCGTGAATAAATCTTATGAGTTTGAATCATGGTCGCTGATGGAGTTAGTCCCCTTGGGGGACTCTAATATGAACGGTACGGGGATGCTCGTCGGGAAATTAGAATTAAACTCCTAAAGGAGACCAATCTGGGCGTGGCTCAGGTTTTATTTGACCCCTAAAGGTGACCATGCTAAAACAGACAACCAAATAAGAGCTACAGTAATTTTAATTGCGCTAAAGATATTGACTTCGAATGCTGTCTTCTATAGTAGATTTTGAATAATAAAAAGCGTTTGGTTTTTTATATAGATATTTCTTTACGCATAACCCTAAGTGATACCTGCATGGGTGAAAAAATTGGCTTTCCGTCCTGAACACCCTAAGTGAGACCAAAGTCTGCAATTTACACCCCTAAGCGACGAGCATCCCCGTCACTTTCATGAGGGAGTGCCACCCCCCCCCACCCCGTGCCAAAAGGTAGTCGTTCACGAGAGGTTGCTGTACAAGGAGGTTCAACTGCATATAGACCTGTATTAAATTACAGAAAACTGATCCTTACGCTAAGGATACTGAGAAATTTAGATTGAGACAGAAATGAAAAAAAATTAATAAACAAAAAACAAAACAAAACACACAGACACATGCTAATTGATGTATTTGCCAAATACATCAATTACATTCAGCACATGATTTTTAAATTTCATTTCTGTCTCAAACTTCTCAGTGTCCTTGCCGTAAGGATCAGTTTACTGTTATTTGCTTCAAGACTTTTACTGATCCAGGTCTACACAAGATCCAGCACTCCTCACTGGTTTGTCGTTGTGGTTTTGCCTTTATTTTGCCGTTTTGCCGTTCTTTTTATAGACCTATTCACTGTCAAATTCTTTCAAACTCTTTCTCATGTTTGCATCAGGTTGTGTAACCACAACGCAACTGTTTCATTTGTTTGTTCGCAGTTGCTATAGCAACTGAGAACTTTTGAGTACTGGGCTACTGGCGTTGCGTAAACAGTCGTGTTAGGGAGCTTTCATTATTTAGAGCAGGGGAGGGGAGGAGGATATTAGGGAGGGGTTATGGATTTTTGGGAAGTGCTGGAGAAGGGGTTATGGGATATCCACAAAGAAAAAAGGAGGGGTTACTAGAAATCAATGAACACTTTATTCATTCCAAGAAATATGGCTTTATTGTTCTAGTTTTGCACTAGGAATCGGCTTTGCCACGTGGTGGCAAGTCTTCCAGACCTAAGAATAACGTGATCAAATAGTTCTGGTTGATCTTCATTCTCTTCTATCTCACTGTCCCTCTACCGATTCATCCAAATCTCAAGAAGAAGAATTGAATAGACTTGAACTGGGCAAATTAGGAAACAGACAGCTAGAAATACTTGAGTTTATATGGGAAGGAATGTACTTGACAGAGTAACTTCATCCTTTATCTTGCCTATTATAAATATTATGAAAGAAAGAAGCAAACTAATGTACATTGATAGCAGTTCACAAGAGGATGAGGAAAGCCAAGCAAGTGAGAATGACACTCAGATGACTCAGATGATGCTTTGTGAATGATATATTAAGGCTACAAAAAAGAACATTTTTTTGGCTTGCATCAGTTGACATTTGAAATGTTCCAGTTTGTGTTTAAGAGCATTGCCACAACATTGGTTTTTGAAGTGAGTGATTTCTTACACATCTGAAAAGCATATTAATTAATTTGTACTTTGTCCTGACCTTCAGGTTGTTTACTAAGTTTGAGAGAGGCCCTTGCTTAAATAGCTTGCTAGTGACAGTTACTGTGTTTAATTTGCACCAATTCGAGCACTAAAATGGCCTAGCACTTATGGCCTATTAAAAGTATTTTTGTTTAAGAGAGGTTATGAATTTTTTCAACCACTTCAAGAAGGGTTCACAAAAAGTTACTATCTGATCTGCTAAAGGAGAGGTTATAGAATTATGCCGTTTGGGGTTAACAAAATCATCCACCCCCTCCCCTGCTCTAAATAATGACCGCTCCCTTCCCGTAAACTTTTCGGCAACAAATTAACAAAGCTATTGAAAGTAGAATCGTTCGAAGTGAATAGGCACGTTTTGAAGGGCTCTTAACCAAGTTTTGCGCTGTCTCTATCGATGAAGAATTCATGAGTGGTTTGGATTCTTAAAAATACTGTAGATTTTGATTTGCAAAGACCACGCAGGAAGGAATCGGAAGGAAAAGATTACTCAGGTGCGTGTTTAATAAGACTCTTAAGAAGCTCGCTGGTCTTCAGTTTGGGTTGGCGTTTGCCAGCGGGTTAGGCAGATTAGGAACAGCTGGATGAGGAAAGAAACTGTGCGATAAATTTGGTTGCCGGCGAAAAGATTGCAAAGACGCCTTTATGTGTTGATGTTTCTCATCTACAAGTGTAAACATTTCTTTATGCATGAGTTGAAATAAATTAAATAAAGTCCACGAAAGAAGATTGTGTATACGTTTTCATCTGGTACGCGTTTAGGTTAGAAACTGTCAAACAACCATCCTCATTTTACAGAGTTCAAGGACTGTATTAACAGCTTTCAGTTTGAGTTTTATGCGGTTTATTTCAAGCAGATATAATCATGTTGCTTGGAATTATCGACCAACCAGGATTTTCCCCCAATTTTTAATATTTCTTGCTTCATTTACCACAAGAGTCCTGACTCGTTCCCGTTATTGAGCTTTCCAGAATAGACCATTACTGAAGTGTTTTTTGTTTCTGTAGTTTATGTCAGTTTTCGTAAGTTCAATTTTATTGTTCCCACAGTTAAATATGTGCGACTTGCATTGCTTCTCAGTTGGTTATCACATCTGACGATGTAACGTAACTCTAAGGTCCAGTTCAAACGTCGAACTTTACCTGTGCCCAACCTAATATCGGTATTAAGAACATATGAAGTTCGACGTATAATTCAGTTAAAGTGCACCTAGCCCCAAAATGTTTTTATGCTAATATAAAACTTTGCACCTATTTTAAAAACATTTCGCCATTTTGTGCAGTTTTTGACTTTTTTACGGGCTTTAAAACTTACGAAAAACGAAGCATCATTTGTCGCACGACCGAGTCAGAAGGGGCAGGGTCTATTCCTGATTTGACGTCACGAACTGCTTTGCATGCATGTTTACAAAGACTTAAGGGGATGCAAATCAGTTTGTGATGTCAAATCAGGAATAGAACCATGCCTCTCACTAGCTCGGTCGTGTAACAGATGATGGCTAGATTTCGTAACGTTTACAGCCTATAAAAAGTTAAGACTGAGGGGGATTTCATAAAAAAGGCGCAATACTTTTCGAACAGGCGGAAAGATTTATTTTAGTGAAAAAAATATTTTGCGGTTAGGTGCACTTTAAGATCGGCAGATTTTTATTTGGGTCGACCTTGCCGATCTTTCGACTGAGCTTGTCGAAGAGAACGGCAAAAGATCGACTTCGATTCATATGTCGAACTTTCACATGTGGCGAACCTGATGCATAAAGGATCATAAATTACATTAATGTATTTCTGAATATAACAGCGTCAGTGATTGGCTTAAAACCGATAAGCATGACTAGTCAAGTGATGTCGGGGGAGGGGGGGTGGGGGATTTTTAGCCGGCCAGAATTTATTTTTTGGCTCATTTCCTGTGCAAGAGTTTTTTTTTTGGCTACAGCCCTATGCATGAATTTTTTTTTTTGAGAAAATATTTTCCTTATGCACAATTTGCTATTGAATGAATTAAAAACAATGCAACTTGGTTTTACTAAATACATAGCTTGTACTGTTACGTTACTTTACATTTTTAAGTTTATTTTATTACAAAACACTTTTTAATAATGTTCGCTTTAAAATTTAATTTACTGAAGGAGGTTTCAAAAGT
>Ga0126336_10002173_pt1 | contig 11014 bp, 6 predicted proteins | sample SidCmetagenome_FD_92530 | JGI IMG/M metagenome (GOLD analysis project Ga0126336, IMG submission 92530) | Coral microbial communities from El Islote,Puerto Morelos, Mexico - Siderastrea C C metagenome | ecosystem: Host-associated > Invertebrates > Cnidaria > Coral | place: El Islote,Puerto...
AAAAAGTTGACAGTGTTTTTGTGTCGACTTGGAAAAGGCGTATTTACTTTAATCTCACATTTCTGTTTTGTTGTGGTTTGGCCTAACCTCCTTTCTTTTTCTTCTCATCTTCTTTAAGTATTGTCTTACATGCAGATTCGAGCCAGTTTTTGCTGAGGTCTAAGACATTTTGTTTTGCTATTTTTGTTTTCGAATGAAGTGGACGCGTGTTTCAACACACCGTGAGATTTCAATTTATTGAGCTGGTGGACACAAATGTGACCACAAAAGTTGTAAGAACATTGTACCTTTTTTGTACGGTGAGAAACTTCTTTTTTGTTATTATTTCACTGATTGTAGTGTACGAGGCAGAGATACAATTGTCCCATGGACAAGTCGTATGAAAAATTTAGTAGTCCGAATCAAATTTCTACTTCTCAGACCGGACAATCGTAGGCTTATTTTGGTGCACCCTGTCGCTGTGAATTAACCTTCAGGACTGACTACATTTTAAGGCGCGTTTTCTTGGTCTCTTCTGGAATGCAAACAGACAGAATGGGATTGACCGGAAATATTGGAATACGAAATAAGAAAAAAAAAATCGATCGATCGAATAATGGACTGAAAACTAAACGCGGCTTTTCCCCTCAAGCGCGGCTGTAAATTTTAAATGTTTGCAGATGGGCTGTTGTTTTGTTCAGCAATTTTGTTTCTGCCAAGTGATTGACAACTTTTTCCTTACGCTCTTGCTAGCTGTTTATTCCGCCCCAAATACAGAACATGGAATGTTACAAACTACCATTCTAACGATTTCGGGATGAGAGAATGGTTCTCAAAAGAGCGCCTTTAGCTTGCACTAGATCTCAGCCTATCATCTTCAAGACACAATTTTTTTTAAATTGTGGGGTATCGAGATGGTTCCCAATTCTTGAGACCCTATTTTAAACCGATGAGCTTTTGAGACTCATCATTTCCATAGACCCTTCTACATCCCTGTTTTAAACAGTATCTTCGCTCTCCGACTTCTTAAACTCCCCTCTTTTAAATGCCCTGGAAATTTATTACAGATCAGGTGTTCATTCCAAAATGTACAGGTACAGTCACGTCGTCTAGTACGTAGAAACTTTGTAGTTCAAATCTCTTTTTCCAAGTGAAGCTAATTGCAGTAGTTACAGTACTAGACTTTTTGATACCAGAATTTTTCAGTTTTAAGACCTGTACGTATGCACCAAAGAAATCTATGTTTTTAGACTAACTGCTCCTGTCTCTATGAAAGAGAGACATAAATATAAAATGGAAAATATATATATGGAATATATATATTCCTACATAAATGGAATAATAAAAATATAAATGGAATTAGTGACACAAACATAAAACGAAGTAATTAAATACAAATCATATATGTGTATAGGAAAATTGCTTACAATATTCTATTAAAATACTATATCTATGAACTACAAAGAAAACGGTCAGATCCACATTCGTAGGTAACACAGCAGCATAAGCAGTGACACAATGTATTTATGGACTTTTCAATTCCAAGTAAACACCTAAGAATAAAGCAACACGCTGTCACTTGTAATTACTTACGAATAAATTATCAAGCAGTATTGTAAAGCTTTACCTTTAATAGGAAGAACGTAAAAGCCTCCTTCATTTTTTGTGACACCAATTATTGCCGGAACAGTCTGATTAAACTCTCCTTTGACCAGAAGATTGAAAGGAAGATCTGCAAAACCAACAACATCGAGCTATAAAATTACTTGCTTAAACTACAGGATCTGGAGACCTTTGTCTTGTCAAAGACCTTAGACTACAGATCTTTGAAACGATGCCAAACAGCACATCCATGTACATGTAAGTGCATACCGGGTTGCCATAACTAAAGAGGTAGGGTGGGGAGGATGGGGGTTAAGGGCCCCCTGGGGAACTTGGGGAATAAAGCTGAGGCAGCCACAAGAAAGGGGTGAAAATGGAAAAATATTAAGACAGATTCCGCTCAATATTCGAGCAATAAGTGCAAAAAATATTTACTAAAAAGCTACTCATAGCACGGTAACATTTTCAATGCTATTTGAAACATCTCCCCTTAATTCACTTCTCCATGTGACCCTGTGATTAAATTCTCAAGCATTCTTGAGAAAATTAATGTCAAATCTCATAAAAATATGCTAAAAACGGGCGCCGTTTTGTTTTGAACTGACATGAAGCGTCTTTTTAATTCAAATATGGATAACTTCAAATCCAATTTTTTCTCATGGGGTCAGCCTGGGAACAAAAGTCTTGATAAGTTCTTCTTGTCTGTTCTCAAAATATGACCATGCTATAAGTATTTTTTGGTAACTTAATTTTTGGACTTATTGCTCGAACGTTGAGCAGAAATCGTCTTAAAACAACTACAAATTAACAACAATTGGGCAATAAGGGAGAGAGAGGCAGGATCTGTCAAAAGAAGGAGAGACAGATCCCGACACAAGCCTCCACCGCAAAATAGCTCCAGTTAACTGTGAGGATATGAGAGAATATGAATACAATCCCCGCTTCCCCAACTTGCCTTTTGGGTGAGGTGGTACTTGATACTTCTCATGTGGGGAGGGGGGAGGGGAGGGATTGTCCTGAGGTTTAAACCCTTAATTATATCCTTTCACATACTGATGATTATCACAATAGTACTCCTTCTACATGTATGTACTGGACCAGGAACTGAGCGCTTTTCTCATTCATCAATGTCGCAGTCGAAGGACCCATGTTTTTTGGAATCTATATATACTTTTAATTTCAACTCTTTTTGATACTTTGATTCAGTTCATCCTGTCAACTTCACGTCCTATATATATAATTTCATGTACAATTGAAAATAATGATTTTTCCCTACCCTATTACATACATACATACATACATACATACATACATACATACATACATACTTTATTATAGCTCCCAAAGGGGCTCTTCCGCTATAAATACACAAATAATAATTTATACATAATTTATACAGTGTAAGTACTGCGAGCACAAATGAGTCACCCTGTATAGCCCACTACAGGAAATGCCTTCCCCTCCCCCCTGACTTGTTTCCAAATCACAAATAATCCGCATGTACACACCACGTCCTCAAAATCTAGCTTCTGCCAGCCATTTTGTCTTTTCAATGTGGCTCCTGATTAACAGAAACATGCAGGTCTGATAAAAAAAAATCAGCTGGGAACTGTTTTTTACCAAATGCAAAGCTTAAAAACTTACCTTGAAGAAAGTGATAATCCACAACAGGTAGGAAGCAATGGCCTCTTGTAACATCCCTTGTCATGTTTGCCTGGGCCTTCAGTATCTCACTTAAATTCTTGCTCATCAAGCAATCCTTTAATCCTGTTAGGCTACACCCAGAAAGGCTGGCAAATGTTCTGTTGGCAAGACAACAGTTTTAAAAGGACGGTGGGTCTTAATACAGAGGTATTTTTGCAAAGGATATAACTATGAGGGAAAGGAAGATCTTAGCAAGAGCTATTTATTTAAGGAATCTAAAAAGAAAAATGTTGGTAGCCATGCATTTTTTCACACCTAATTAAGCAACCATAATTCTAAAAAAGCTTTAAACTACGAAGAATGTAATGTCAATTTCTGTTCAAATTTAAGCTCAATTAACTCTGAAAAATGCTTGGTTACCCCTAATTTTCTTTTTGGATCTTGATACCTAGTGCCTAGATCTGCTTTTTCCACATAGTCATAAACGTGTGGGCAGATTGTGTGGTTCCAGAAAATATCCATACCCCCACCACGCAGGTCATTGGAAATTCCGAGGGGGGGGGGGAGTTCCAAAGGCCAAACTTTTTATTAAAGGAAAGTATCAGCCCAAACAGGAATTTCCAGAGGGGTGGGGGGTTCAAGCCAGAAAAACCCTTCATGGGGGGAGTATGGATATTTTCTGGAACAACACATTCCCGAAACCCAAATCTTGGACCAGACCTGAGATGCGCAGAACGTATGCACACAGACTTTGTTGAAGCCTGTGAATACAGCCGCCTGTCAGTGCTTCTAGCTAGTGGCCAGGAACCATGAGAGGTGGCTGGTTAACTTTGATGAAGGGTCATCACAGATGAAGAAAATGTTATCAATTAATAATTTATGCTTTTGAGTTCTCAGTTATGATAAAAAGTCTATTGCCAGGGACAAAGTTCATTTTATAAGACAGAACAAACTGTCGAAAATAAAGCTGACAACAACAGAGTTATACAATATGTAAATTTCCTGTCCCAATGGAAAACTATTTTAACTAGTAACTAATCTTATTCTCAATAAAGAAAGATGGAATATTCAGAATGTCATGTGTGGGACAAAGAGTAGCCAAAGGGAATCGCACCCATGACCTTCAATACACCTGTTGGATGCTCTAACCACTGAGCCACTCAGAGACTGTTGGCAAGCTTAAGATCTAGGTTCCCTGTGACAATCATGTCTTGTATACTGCTACTTCTTCTCCCAAACTTAAAATTTACCATTTTCTTTACCCTTTAAGCCCTGATATAAAAATGCATATTATCCAACTGTTCTCTATACATTTCTTATGGAACTAGTAAGGAGAATTTGTCTAACTATCAAGACATCTTATCCTTGGTGATCATTTCCTTTATTCTCCTGAAGTGAATGTTGGAACAACTTAGTGATAACCATCCTCGGAGACCCAGGGACAGCTAGTCGGATGACGGGATTTTCATGGGCGACAGTTTACAACAAGCTAGAGCAGGAAAGCCCCTCTGCACTTACTCTTACCGATCCAGTTCCAGGAGCGTTTGAATTCTCTCCTTCTGATTGGCCAGAAAAATATTTTCTGGCCAATCAGCGAAGAGGAACAGCCGGGGGACTCTCATGTCTTCTTACACAAGGTTGTTTTCCTCATCAATCGCCATAGTAGCGTGGCCCGTTCAACGGGAACATTTTTGAAGAGAGCTTCAGAAAAAAATAGTAATAAATAAACGAAGTCGAGGAAATCACAAACAGCTATAACGTGGCCGCAAGAAAACAAACACTCACAGGGAATTTTTCACAGCGGACTTATCGAAGGTATCAAAAATTTTTAGAGCTAACGACTTCCCCTTTCTCAAGTGTTGCATGAGGCTAAAAGCTACTCGAGTAAACGATGTAACTAATTATTTCTCCTTGTTCGTTGAACTATGTTTGAAACTTTCCACGGGAATCTCCGATGCACGGGCCACGCAACTATGTCGACCGAGCGTGGGAACCACAGTTAACCAAAGCGTAATATGAGTGTTTGTATGGAGCTGAAATTCAATCGAAAATAATTGGCGGTTTTCCGCTGAAAATGCATTAAAATGGAAATACAGTTTGAAAAACATTACCTGCTGTGTGTTTGCTGTGTTTTATTGAATTTCCAAGCTTCTGGAGGCCGATCTGGGCGCCGGATTTTCTGTTTAACGGTCGATGCAACGTCATGTCATGTACTAGAGAGAACTAGTTCTCTCTAGTACGTGACATGACACGCTCAATCAACATAGTTGCGGGGCCCGTGGATCAGAGATGGAAAGTTTCAGACGAAGATCAACAAAAAAGGAGACTGAAATAATTAGTTACATTGGAGAAAGAGGAAGTCGCTAGCTCTAAAAATTTGCGATACCTTCCATAAGTCCACCACGAAAAATTCCCTGTGAGTGTTTGTTTTCTTGCGGTCACGTTGTAGTTTGCGATTTCCTTGACTTCGTTTATTTATTATTTTTTTTCTGAAGCTCTCTTCAAAAATGTTCTTGTTGAACGGGCCACGCTACTACGGCGATTGATGAGGAAAACAACCTTGTGTAAGAAGACATGAGAGTCGCCCGGCTGTTCCTCTTCGCTGATTGGCCAGAAAAATATCAGAAGGAGAGAATTCAAACGCTTCTGGAACTGGATCGGTAAGAGTAAGTGCCCAGGGGCTCTCCCGCTCTTGTTGTAAACTTTCGCCCATGAAAATCGCCTCGTCCTGACTAGCTGCCCCTGGGTCTCCGAAGATGAGTGATAACATAAAGAGAATTTTCATGTTCATCACGGTTAGAGCTTATTAAAGGATTAATCATCCTACAGGAACTTTTGCACGTCACCTGAACCTGGCAAATGGGTCACCACCAGTCGCCCAGTAGCTCAGCCGTTAGAGCGACCAGCTGGTGCCTGGGAGATCATGGGTTGGATTTCTGATTGGGGACTCACTTTTGTGTTGTCCCACACTTTAATAACTTGATACTTAATATTCCACCTTTTCTTACTGTTATCTGGTATTAAAGGAGAGAACAATTTTGCAAGACTTGAATTTTGCCATTTGGCAGAAAAATCATGATTAAATTAAAGATCTAAATTTTGCATGAATGAAACCAACAGTATTGTACTGGTACTGGTACTGGTGCCTTTTCTCTGATCTTTATTTTGCATCATAAACTAAAAACTGTAACAGGCAAAATTTCCAACCCTAGAGTCCAGATGAATTAGTCTTGAATTATTGGAATGCTATGCTTCCTCAATTGAATGTCTATACTTTTCAGCCATTTTTTTAGAAGAGGGCATGGTATTTTTGGCAGTTAATAGTTTGGGTGCCCAAGTCTGTTCTTCATTCAAGTGAGAAGAATAAAGAAAGTGATCACGAAGGATGAGATGTCTTGATTGTTATAGTGTTATAGCATTACAGGACATTGCATTACTGAGATATGAATGGTCTGTTGTTAGTCCTCGGTCTATAGAAGCTCTTTGTATTCTGCCATGTGCTTTTATCAAAAATATAATCATCTATTGAATGGCTATCTGTGTAGTGTGTTGTTGTGCCTCACATCTTTCATCCCAAAAAAATAACATTGATATTTAGACAAAGTCTCCTTACTAGTTCCATAAGAAATGTATGGAGAACAGTAAGAAGAATATGCATTTTTTATATCAGAGCTTAAAGGCTTAAGTAGCAAACTTTTCACTCTGGTACTCTGAGAAGGAATATACAGTGTACAGGGTATTATAACATCTGGAAGACTGGAATAGAATTTATAATAACCTGGCCATCTCTATGGCTGTTTTGTTATCAAAGCCAGCAAATGTAGTAGCTGCAGATCCACTTTGAAGAATAACTTTGTGGTAGAGCCCAGAGCTAAGGGGAGACAGCATGTGGAGAGCAACACTTGCCGCACTGGCAGACTGACCAAAGATTGTCACTTGTTTGGGATCTCCTCCAAATCTATCAGTAAAGAATGTGGCATTAATTTATATTAAACAATTTTAGAACCACATATAACATAAAATATTTACACTGTAACAGGTTGCATTCAATCTTGCTTCAAGGTGGCCAAACAGTTTTAATACATGCAGTACATATGCACTGTTTATCATTAGCTTTAGGTCATGAAACCAGGTCACTTTAAATTGCCAAGGAGCAATTAGAATAACAATGCAAAGAAATTTACTATTACAAGTAGCAGCGGCAGTAGCCAGGATTAATCACAGGCAGGGGCCCTTGTACGTGCTGACCTTTATACATGTGGGGCGCAAAGGCAGAACCATGGTTTTAGCTATTCTCAAATTAAAAGATACATGTACTCTGACAAACATAAGTTCATTATGGGGGAAAATTATCATGAAAGGAAAAAGTTAGAGAATCCTCTGAAGTCCTGTTCACCACGGTCTTCTAGAGTAGTACGTGTAATAATGCTTTGAAAGCAATTCTCAGGCAAAACAACAAGCAAACCCAATCTCACTTGCAAGATCCACCCATTTCATGTAAGTGAAAGGCAAATAAATGCTCTCAGTTCCAATGATCAGGATTTTTGGTAACATTTTTAAAGTACCTGGATGATCCATAGATGAAACAAGTGGAAGTGAGTGCTGAAGGCACAAAATTTTATGGTGGTCTGGGGGAATGACGCCCCCCCCCCAGGAAATTTTTGAAATTGGACTCTCTGAAATGCCATTTCCTGCATTTCCTGGACTGACTGACTAGCCTGGGGAATGACGAATAATGGTTTCGTTATGCATATAGCAGGAATGATCATTTGTTTTTTATTGTATGAGTTACATCCGATATATTTACACTTCAGAAAATCATTATTTTTTATGAAAGTACCAGACTTTACATGTTGCTTTACCAGTGAAACAAGACCATAAACATGGCCATCAAGTACAGTCGAAGCTCTTCTTGCGACCACTCTTGTAAGCAACCAGCTCTAGTTACAACCAGCATTGTGAAACCCCGTTTGAATTGTCACTTAAACTCTGTAATTAAAAGCCTTTGTAAGCGACCCCTCCCGTAAGTGACCACAACCACTTTTGTGAATTTACCCTGACTGGTCTTTTCCTTTGTTTTTAAGTTCCCGTAAGTGACCACTCAGTGAACGATTTAATTAAGCATTCACTTCTTGATGAAGTGCTAATGGTTCACTGACTTGTACATTTAAGAACCTCTTGTGTGATAAGCAATAATTAACTATTTAATAATATTAGTACAATACTAGTAGTTACCATTAACATAACCTAAGCTTCATTCTATAACCTCTCGTAAGCTACCACCCTCTATTGTTTCAACACGTGGTCGTTTTAATACTAGAGCCCATTCTCGTAACCGACCAGCTCCAGTTTTGACCACTTCTTTGAATTCCTGAGGTGGTCGCTTACGAGAACTTTGAAAATACAAATATACTATGGACTGTACGCCAAGCCGTGCGGAAGTTGCCCCGCCCCCGGGAAAGTGTACTACTGGGTAAAATGCCCCTGGCGGCCATTAATGCCCGAGGGATGGGTATTGATGTTATTGCCTTTTAACAAAATAAATAGAAATCAGCTACTGTAATAACCTTTACCTCTCAATGTTGTCCTGAACCCACTGTAAGGCTTTTACTTGATCCAAAAGTCCAAGATTTCCGGGCAAATCTTTTGTTCCCGTGGACAAAAACCCTAGCACGCCAAGGCGGTAGTTAAAGGTGACAACAATGACATCTCCCTCGGTGGCAAGATAACCGCCGTTGTAAATATGATACGCAGCACTACCAAAAGAAAATCCACCTCCATAAATCCAAACCATAACGGACAAAAGAGCATTTTGTTGCGCATTGTTTTTAGGAAGAAAGACATTCACCGAAAGGCAATCCTCGCTCATCGTTTCTGTCGAGTTTACGATGATACTAGGGCTTTGAGGACACGACATACCGAACGAAGTGGCATTCAAAGTAGTATTCCACGGCTTCGGTGATTCAGGAAGTTCAAATCGGTTAGCCTGAGCGAACGGTATCCCAAGATATCGGACGAGGGTTTTGTTTGTGTTCAAAACAATGGCTTCGCCGCGAACCGGACCATTGCTCGTATTCACGATGGTTGCCTCAGACGAAAAGATTGATGAGCTGGAGACTGAAAAAATTAAACTGAACATTCCAAGGGAAATGAAAACGGTGTAAGCCATTTCGTTTCCTTTTCCAAATGCATAAAACGAGAATTCTACGACCTTGCCTTTACTGAATGATAGTCACACTTTCCTTTGGCAGGGATTTTGGCGGGAGAATGGTACTGCAACAGGCAAAATAAAACCGGAAGTTCCCGGAAGTGCAATCCTGATCACGAATGTCGACAGCCGGACCAACAGCTGGATGATTCTTCAGTCGCAAATAAAAACGCTACTTTAACTGTAACTTGAAAAGACCTTTGCAAATTACAGAATATTGTTTATCCTTCTTATTCCCCAACAGACTAATTTGCAATCCCTAGCAGGTTGCTATGCGAGGGAAAACAGCCATTATTTATTCGAGCTCTTTTTCCGGGTTATTTTAAAAACAAAGCCGGAAAAAGGCGTCTGCTCTCGCAGGCTATTATAGTGTAGACTTCATTATTTTTATTGCTTTACGATTTCTTTCTCAGTGGCAAACTGCACACATGTGCGTCACTCATTTCCAGGTTTTTAAATGTCTCCATTCGAGCGCAAAGGATGACCATCAGTGAGGATTTGTCTGAGTTTTGAATGCATTGTGTGAGTCAATTGTCTACCGTCACGTGAAATCCGAGGCACTCAAAGGGGCTACGTCACGAGGATTTTGCTATTTTAGGTCATTTCTGTGCTAAAATCATTACTAAGTGGCTTTACTCGTACACAAAATGCTCCTGTCATACTATGAGTAATATATGAAATGAATTTTAACAGGGAGAGCTAACCATAATATTTTTTTGGTGATTTTTGAAGGCAGAGCATCAAAACTTGAAAAAATTGGCCCCATTTTTTCAAGTTTCAATCAATTTCCATCCTTGCCATCGGTAGCAACAGGCGACAGGAAATGTTTCAGTGACGTAAGATAGTCTTTAATAACAAAGCTAGACCATTATTTTTGGACTGGCGACTGTCACGCAAGGCGGTATAGAAAACTAAACAAACGATTTCACTACAAGAAGGGTGTTTATTTTCATAAAAAGAAGCCCGCTGCCATAAAGCGGACAACAGGGTCGTATTTTTGGCCATTATACAATAAAACCATTTGCTTACTTCTTACGTAATTCATAAGACAATTAACTTTCATTTTACAAGCAAGGACTCTTCTTGAGACAGATTTTGATAGTTTTATACTTCGATGAAATTACGAGCAGTAAATGGTATATTAAACCTACATCGTTAACAGAGTGCCACCAAAGATCCGCATAATTATTATAACGTAACACTCATTATTTTGAAACTAGCACGCAAAAACGTATTCTTCAGCTGTGAACAACGTTACGCATTCAAAAACTAAAAAAAAAAAAATCAAGGAGAGATTTGAAATAATCATTTGCTCCTAAATACTACTAATTCTTCTAAGAAATGTAGTAAATCATGTACGGCAAGACCTTCCTCCCTCCCTCCCTCCCTCCCGCCCCAGTAGGGAAATCCCTAAATGGGGGGGGGGGGGGGATCCCCCAAAAATTTTTGTTTAAAAAAAAAAAAACCCCAAACACTTTCTCAAAACCCAAAATTTTTGGGGATTCCCCCCCCCCCCCATTTAGGATTTTCCCAACGGGGGGGGGAGGGGGGGAGGGAGGGAGGAAGGTCTTGCCGTACATG
>Ga0126336_10002174_pt1 | contig 11014 bp, 9 predicted proteins | sample SidCmetagenome_FD_92530 | JGI IMG/M metagenome (GOLD analysis project Ga0126336, IMG submission 92530) | Coral microbial communities from El Islote,Puerto Morelos, Mexico - Siderastrea C C metagenome | ecosystem: Host-associated > Invertebrates > Cnidaria > Coral | place: El Islote,Puerto...
ACAAATACACTCTTTTGGAGTTAACATTGCTTCACATCTTTGGCAAGAACACCGGAATGTGCTCCTTAACCGCTCGTTCATTTCGTTATCTTCACTGCTATCATCATCAGCGACATCGCCGACAGGTTTTGGCTCAAAACGATAAGGTTCAAATGCAACCATGACATGTACATAACTTAATTATGTATACAGTGTATAATGTAAGAATGTAAGTAATAATTTAAAAGTATATAATATAATAATGTTAGTTAATGACTGGCCTGCCTCGATTAGCGTTGCTATTTGAGGGTCAGTATGACGTGTACTTTACCTTTGAAATAAATACTTTTGTACCTGTAGTTGAATGGGTGTCACTATAATTTCATTTCACAAGCAATATTATGAAACAAAACATCAGAATTTGAAGATAGTGCCTCCAAAAACCAATAATTGAGATGTGACAAGAAATTAAGAACCAGGCGGTGACCTTACTACCTTCTTATCCAATGGACAACACACTGTGTTAATGCCAAACTCTTCTTTTTCTAGTTTGTCGTGTTCAGGCAAGAAAGGGCTCTGTCTGTGGGCGTCAGCATAAAATATGTCAGCGGATTATAATTGGGATTCTTCCCCTTTATACATTGTTCCCTTAGGTGGTAATGTGTTTGTCCATGATGTTACGTGCTTTACATTTTTCATAACTGATTTATAGCGGAGCCTGCGGGCAAAGCCCGCCAGCGGAGCTCCATTGCTAAGCAAATTTGGTAACCTATCGATCCGAAAAATTTTGGTTGTGACGTCAGCGTACGTCCATCCATCCGTTCTTCCGTCTGTACAGACTCTGGGGGAGGGGGAGGAAAATCCCAAGACAACCCGACCAGGGGTGGAGAATGCCATATTTTCCTGGCGGGAAATCGTGCAGTGCTTTTGGGCAACGGCGTTTTTCTTGGCGGGAAATTGCATGACCATCGTCGCTTTTGAAAAAGAGGTTCTTTAAAAAAGCTTTAGCTTACAAAGTTTATTTAGCAAAACGATTGTTCGACAGTACTGTAGTTTTAAACTTGAGAAAAAAAACATGTAATAGCTATAAATGGAAAGAAAAAGTTCAAAAGAATACTGGTAGAAGGCGAAAAGTTCAACTTACGAAAGCTGCTTTCAGAGGACTTTATCGCTTTGTTTTCTTCACGGCGGAGAGCTTGCCTTGTTCTGAAACACAACCAAGTAAGTGAAGTTTTTAAAGGGTATAAGGTGCATGATTTTGAGTATTACGGTCAAAGTAATTACATTTTGAAATGGAAATTTCATTTGTCATTAGAAATATGTCATTTACTTTTGACTTTAAAGTGCTACTTTCTTGTTTTGTTTTCAACTTTTTTAACCTTCAACCTGTTCAATAGATGCCATATTATATGAATTGCGATAAATAAGATCGATATATGCTTACACGGCCCAGAAATGTATGTCCGAAAACCGCGTCAAACACGTCCGCCATTACTCAGTTCGCAAAAGAGAAGCCCGCGAATTTCATGGAAGCGGTCTTATCTCTAACCACGTGAATTTTGCTCGTGACGTAGATGAAGAGTCGATGAAGAGTCGAAAATAGAGAGCCAAACATCGCATTATATGCATGTGTTTTCCGTCGAATTTGTCGTCCAGGTCTTTTGAGAGCGATTAAGAGCAAAGTTTTTTTTGGCGAAGTCGGTGAACTCGCAGAAGTTAGCCATACGGTGACAGTTTAGAGCCTCCCGCTACCAAAGACGAAGCCGTCTCACAGTGCAAGAATTGATCAAGAAGCCGAACAAATATCCCAATTACCCAAATCACAAACACTGAGATCCCTCCGATAGTACAACAAATTTAACTGTTTCACATGTCTGTTGTGTTGGGCCGTCAGCTGTTTCTTACTCTTGCTTTTATTTCTTGCCGATACGGGTTGAGTTTGCTGTTATGTTCACAGATTTGTTGCAGTATCCTGAATTGTAGTTAGAAAGATTTGCACCTAAAAATAATAAATCATATAATAATAAGCTCTCCCTTCTAAAAGAAAAGGCCACATAACGCTACATGAAAGTTTTTAAATAAATATAGCGAGCCCTGAGCTTAACATACATTAATTCAGAATTTTATAGATGAGACAAAAGGTCGAGGAAAATAAATTCACGTAAACGAAGTGATGTCGCGAATCGTCCGTGTAATTGTGCGAACACGGTAATCTTACCACCTAGTAAACAAGCAAGCAATACACAGTAAGGTTTGTTGTGGTCGATTAAGCTCGGTTGTTGATATTTTCACGTTATATGTGGCCGAGTAATTCAAAGAAATTTCGCGTAATATTTTCGTTTTAGAACGAGGAATACACGGTGATGTTCTGTTATGCTCCACTAGTTTATAGGAACTTCAAATAATATTCTTTTAGCAAAAGTTTAAGTGGGGAACGTTTATAGAACGCGGAATACACGGTAATATTTTCCTATTTTCTGCTTACCGCGTACCGCGTAGCCAAGTTGAATAAAAATAATTAGTGCGTATCGCGGAGCCGGCTTGGTGGCGACACAGAAAATAGTTCATGTGAAGGGGCACATATTATGAAGTTAAGCCGAATTCTGTTGGGACTTATACATGTGTGCGCAAGACAACCGAGCGAAGTATCTTAGGTATATGAGGAAATGTGTATCTTACTGTACATGTGATGTTAGCACAAGCGGCAAATAAATATTCGCCCACCATTCGACGATCCCGCTCAGATATGATTGCGGTTTTTCTTCCTGATTGCTGGAACTGATCCTGGTTTTAAACATTTCCTTGTACCTTTCTCATATAATGCTTGAATAAAACATTCAGCCGAACAATGCAGAGAGCAAACAGCTGGGTGTCCAACAGGATTGAAGACCTTCCGGTGCACGCAAACGAAGTTTTTCCGCTTAAAATAAACGTACCCACTCGTCGGTGAACTGTGAATGGAAATTTCCGATTCATCGATGCTTTCTTTATCGTAATCTTCAACAACCGAGCGCCGACCACGCATACTGCAGCTCAAAATCGAAGAAATGAATCTTGAGAACCCTCACACCTCTCCAAATGCATAAGAAAGTAGCCACGTTTGTTTTGTTGTGTTGAGACTCTACGTCACTTCCTCTCTGGGCCAACTCGGCCCAACTTGTCCCGGTCATTTTTTAATTGAGTAATGGCGGCAAGCCGAATTCGAAAATTACAGTTAAAATAATCGGACTTCCCGTACGAATTTCGACTTAAAGCTTTGCACGGTGAGTAATATGTGCTTCTATTTTCGAAATATGGAGAGAGCAAAGAATTCATATTTTTGATCATAGTAGCACTTTAAAAAATTATTAGAAAACGCGCTCAGATTTGTGACAGATGTAGTCTTGAATATTTTGCCATGCACGGCCGATTTCACTCGCGTCAGGAAGTGTAACGCGAATTGCGTTTAAGTATAAACTTACGGGTTTTCGAATAAAATTTTTGAAAAATGATTTCTCTGTTTATTATTTTGTGTTTTTTTATTCATAATAGTAGGTCAAAGCACATTGGCAAGGCAACTGCACAAGCATCACTTACGGCGAATAATTGCTTTCAATTTCAACTGTCGGGTCGGTTTGTGCAATTGTTGACTTTCTTGTCCTAGCAGTTTTCAATAGTAATAATCTTTTAAGCGAAGCAGTTGTCGGTTTAAAGCTATTTCATCCGAAAAGCTTCTGAAAAAAGTATTTTGCGTTCCTTGAAGCGCCTGACTTTATATAGGCTTACTTCGCATCCGCAAGACTTATGCTATAATTTAAAGCGTGTTTGGTGTTTGTTTGTTTTCAATCTTGATGGCATAAATTTTTGACCAGACTAATAGTGGCAGTTGATGTTATTTGTTTACTGAACATCCGAACGCGATGAAGATAACCCATTTACTTCAGAATAAGTTTTATTTTGTTGTTGTAAATAAGCGCCGTTTCAAGTTCATTCAAGCGAACAGCCAATAATCCAAGAAGATTTGACAAGCCTTGACAGTTAATGACGGGATATGGAAACATTGCAAAAACCAAGCAAGACGGCTCCTGAGTAAAATATGCGTTCAGTTTGATGCCCGAAAAAAAAAAATTCAAGATGTGCTCAGCCTCTAGTATGACCTTTCGAGCTTGGTTTTACAGCGTGACAGATCCTCAAAATACTGGAAGACAATTCGGAACACCGTTCGGGCTTTTTGAGAAACACTTTTCAAAAGCGAACGAGCCAAAGAAAGCCCCGAAATATATTTCAGACCGAAACGTTTCAAGACTATTTTTGAGAAACAAGCACCAGTTTATTCCTTGGCGGCTCCGCTTTTAGGCATGGCTAAATCTATATATAATTCTTTGGTTACAGGAACGACGTCTTCTATAGGTAGGAGAGCATGGCCATGCTCACGGATTGCTGAGTTGCATTCATAGCATTGCTATGCTTCGCCTTCAGAAAGCTAACGTAAGGTGTACTTAGTGCAAGTAGGAGGGGAATATGACTGATAACTTGGACATGTACATTTAGCTGATGGCGTTGTCTCTGAACGCTGACGTACACGTCTTCCTTTCCGACGTAGGCTGCCAACATTGACGTCGAGGTTACCTACTTAAGTAACGTTTCTTTTCTTGGACATTGCCTGCTTGTAATAGAAACCTAAATGCTAATTCAAAGTGTTCTCCCGTTCAGCAACTGCTAAAGCATTCGAACATATTTTCAGACTTCCAGTTTGCACACTCACACTCCACTTTGCCAGTGTTGTCGTCCATGACCACATGATCAGGTCTTCTTTGTGAAAAACTTGTGACTGGAAATGAGAGATTTTCATCTGCTGTTGGTGATCCTCGCCAAACAGTCTTCATGGTCGGCCGGTGTGTGTGTGTGTGTGTGGGGGGGGGGGTATACCCGATAAAAGTAGCCCCTATTACCCTCGATATTCTCAAAATTGAAAGCAGCTTACTATACTGCATACCCGACATTTCTTGTAAGCAAAGCAAGCGGTTCAGGTCTTACCCTTTTGGTCAGTCTACCAATACATTATCAGGGTTTATTCTACAAATTGGCCAATGAGGGCCCAGTGGGTTCTGTAATTGTAGGTGCAGAAAGAAAGTACAGATTACGAACACAGAAACAAACGAAAAAGACAAAGGCAATTGAGACAGTAAGAGGCTACAAATTTCGAAGTATAGCGGTCGTATCAATCTTAACGTCAGTGATGTTTCCGAATACTTTATTCAGAAGATTAATACTTATTCTTCTGCACAATTTTGTGCGCCTCCTTGACGCGCCAACGTAAATCTTATGCGGCATTTTTTCGAATTGCGGAAATCCCGCAAAGCCGCGGTCTAGAATAAACCCTGAAAACATAAGAGTTAACCTGCTCCTGCTACCGATGTCACCGTAGCTCAGAGGAAGTGCAATCGCTCGCGAAGCAAACAACCCGATTTCGATTCCATGCCAAGGAGGAGTTTTTTTTTTTTGCTTGCACCTTTCACGACCAATAAGGAAGTTGAATTTAACAGGAAAAATAAAGTGACAATTAAAAAATAACCTTCAACCCCTAAAATTGAAAAAGGAAACAATCAAATCCTTTTTAAATTCATTGTTCAGAAGTAGACATAAGAACTCAATTCAATCTGCTTTTTAAACGCTGTGTACCCTAAAAGCTGTGGATGCGGCTCTCCCACTAGAACACATGGTCTCACTCGTGTTCTTTTTTTTTCGCGGTCACTTACCCGAGACCTCTTGTTTTTGCTTGGCCAAACAAATACACGTCACAGGCTAGGGCTCATTTCTTGAGCGAATGACTGTAATGACTGCCTTTAGGTAAGGCAGCTGGAGAACAACGGCGGGGGCTAATGCCCTCCTTGTATTTAATATGAGCATTTTCTGAAATTAGGTAAGTATCAACAAAACAAAAGAAAAGGTGGAGCTCCGTTTTTAGGCTTGACTAAATCCAGTAAATCTACATATTAAAATGTTTCCAAGGGAGGAGAAAGGAGTAGAAGATAGAAAAATTAAGAAACTTTTGAAAAATGAAGATTTGAAGGTGATTAAAATTCACAGCTACTAATTATAGGTGGAAACCAAAAAAGTTCAGTTGGTATCAACATTCTGCCCATTGGCGATACAGTATTTCGCACTAGGTCTGCACGCTGAGGACTATTTCATTTTGAGCACTTTTAATAGCTTTTTAGTACTCTTTATTTGTCCACACCCTGGTAGAATACAGTCTGGCAAAATAACTGTGGACGTGTTTCTTGTATTCTGTTTTTAATACTGCTTAAAATGAGTAGTATTGAACGTACGTTTGCTTCCCAAGTCGTTGTTTGAGTAACTTCTACGTTATCGAAAGATAATGATCTAGAAAAATATGTGCAATATTTTTACAACCAAGAGTCTCTGTACACTGAGTTAACAGTCACCTCATTTCTTTGAAATCGCATTCGTTGTAGTGTATTCTTGATTGCACTTCGAAACTCCTTAACGCGCCAAAAATAAACAAACGGATTTAGAGAAGAATTGATGAATATGATGGTACCAGAAACTTCTAAAGACATTTTCTTTGCAAGGCTGTGACCACCAAGTTGGATAACCGCTGCCGTGCAAAGATACGGAAAATAGCACAGAAAAAGAAGAAAGCAAACGATGAATGTGTTAAGTACCGATCTCGTGTAGCTGTTAAAATTAACGCGACTGGAAGACTTCGTTTCTTGGAACTGTGGCTGATTGTAAATGTTATTACGATGTCGCCTAATAACTTGGTAAATCTTGCAATACATGACAACTATAACAGAAAAACATGTGGTGGAAGAAGCAAATCCCAGAAAGTAAAACGTTCGCAGGCTGTGCGTCCACATAAATCCCCATATCGCTGACAGCAACCAGGAGCCGACGATAAACACTGATATCCTTTTGCTTGTTACAATACATCGGTATCTCAAGTGCAGAAATAGAACCAGGTATCTGTCTATGCTGATCAAGGTCGCTGTTATAAACGAAACTCCTGATAAAAGGCTCGAAATGACGTCAAAGGCATCAAGAAGTGCTTGTGGTCCATCTTTCTCCGTGACGAGGAAGTATAGTCTGGACATAATATACAAAGGCTGAGTTACTGTGCCAACCAAGAAATCTGTCAGTGAAAGGGCGAACAACAGAGTGTTTGACGGCGAGTGAAGAGATTGTGTTCGCCAGATAGAGAGAAGAATGACGGCGTTTCCAAGAGCAGCAATAAAGAGACTCATCACGTTAACAACACAGTTGGCAATCAAACATGATCTTAATCTGGCGATTGAATAAGTCTGATTTACTGCATATTCACGGATGAATTCTTCCATTAATTTTTTTCGTGATACCCGTATATATTGCTTACCACTTGTGTTGCTTTACCATGACGCGTTAATTTTCAATGTCTGTGATTTCTTTTCCAAAGCATCCTTTACATGAAGCTCAACGACTTCCTGGCAGACACAACTGAGGATGCAGGCGGTGCCTTGACGAAATAAACGGGCTTAAAAACCATTCCCCAAATGACTCGGCTGAAAATTCGAGTTGTCACCTGCAAAACAAGTTTTGATTGGTCAGCAGCCTTTGTCTTTGACCCCGCTCTTACATGAAATATATATCAACACATAAACATTAATTCGCTGAGGACCACGCAGGTTAACTGATATTCACTGTTTTTGAGGCAACAGATTTAGAGTAGTAAGAATTACCTTTAAAAAGATAAACTAAAAAAATGGTGTCTTAACCTACATATTGGCTTTCCCATGATTAAGAAAGTACATACATTCGAAATAATGAATTTACCAAAACGTACTGACATTTAGCGATTCTTTTCCTTTCATATGTTATGATCAGGAAATTTATTGACCCACTCAAAGAGAATTTTCTTTTCAATAATTTCCTCGGACAATATTCTCCAGGTGATTTCCGTGAGGGACCAACAGGGTCTCTTCTTTAGTATGATATGATATCAGAACATCTTTTTAATTAAAACTTGAAGAGCTCCGGATTGAGTCGCCTGTATAATTGAATAAATAATATTTCCAACTTATTTCATGGATGGATGGATATTCGTATTTTGGATCTCTCTAACACAACTGTTTAGTCAGGGCATTTACATTTAAAGTTATTAATAACTACTTGGAGTAAGGACAGGATTCCACATAAACGGTAAAATCATCAAACGTTATCCCACAAATAATTTAAAGAAACTCTGTAGGTGATGTTTTTAGAATTCAAAGAATGAATCCTTCTAGAAAACGCCACCTACCAGTTTTGTAGCTTCTTGTTTTCTTTTATGAATAATCGTTTGCCGTTTAGTTGGGCAGCTGGTCACTGCTTCTTAAAGAATAATTATTTGTTCTATAAAAATACCACTTGTATTCTGTAAATCAGATAAAGCACCTATGACCTACCGGAGATTTAGCGCAAAATCATAATAAAAATATTGGCAGAGAAATACGGTTGTTTTGTCAGTCAATTCATTGTGGCACAGACTTAATAACATAACTTATTTTTAATTAGAAGGTAGGTTTTCAAATGTCGAGTTTTAACTGGTTTATTTTTTACATTAACAATTTGCACCACGTTCGATTGGCCGCCCACGAAAACTCTTTTACCAGCCATTTTCGCTCGATTTTCGTATTTTTCTAACTCCGGCAAGCGGGGGAAGCGGCGTTAGGCTACTTCTGAGTGGACAATGAAAGGTTCGTCACAACTTCACGTAATCCCCCCTCCAACACACTCCAAAACTGTGGTTTTTCCCCTTTGTTTCCTTTTTTCATTTTAATTATTTGTACACTATTGCACGTTTCGTCAAGATTAATGGAAGTATGAAGTCATGATGTTCACATAGCTTGTGGAAAATGGAGACCGTAGGCTGGTTTCGCAGTTTTAAAATGATTTCAACCGTGAAAAGCCGAGACATCGCCTGAAACGGCCAAGTGACTCGGCTAGGCACCATAAAAGCGCAAAACCATTGCGCGAACGAAAAGTCTGAGAATGAATTTCCTACAAAACTTTGACAAATTCTCTTCGTTGAGCAAACTTTCACGTGACAAATCTTCAACGGCAAATAAAAACTGGTATGCCAGTTTTTCAGCAAAGACGTCTGTCATATGAAAATTTTCCATTTTTTGTTTGGCGCTAGCTTTTTCTCTTTCTTCAGTGCACTCGAGGTAATGACAGCCCTTTTGCAGAAATTGTGGAAGTCTTCTTGACCCAAAAGTCTATCATAGAAAATCCTGGCTGAACTTTCCAGGATACCAAAAGACTTTTTTTCCTTCCGATATCAAAAGGCAGTCATATTCCATGTTATGATAGTTCCAGATGGCATTTTACTAAAGAAAAAATAGTTTTTGTTTTATTCTTTTAGTCAGATCCATGTATCTGAAATGTGTTATTGAAAGGTACACTGGGAAACTGTCTATCATCAAAATCATTTGGATTGACATAGACATTCACGCAAGAACTATACTTTCCAGATCGACGACATGGAAAGGTTAGGTCATCCAGAGCATTCCACGAATCATTGAAACCTCTTTCTTCTTCCTGACTTAATTCATCATCGTGCGTCGCTTCGGTATCCACACTCTCCTCAAGATCTCGTTGGGTGCCTTTGACAACTTGGCAAGCTTGTATAACAGGAAAAACAATGAGTCAAAACTATCAACGGTACCTGTTAAAAGAATGCAAAACATAAGCTGACGTGAAATTTGTTCTTCTTCGTAAGCTGCCGAGTAATTGATAACTTAGTATCTCGTGGTGGCCAGTCTGCAATGGTAACGGCCTCTGGGTGTTCAGCTCTCTAGAGGTAACCTAACGGAACTTGATTGAAATATTCAATTTACGCGTCAGTCAGTTAAACTCAGGATTTATTCATCTCCAACAGTAAATTAATCTCAGGAATATCTCCCATGAAAATGGTAACGTTTGGCCGACCCAAGATTTTTAAATGGAACATATCTCTGCTTATCTCTTTAACTTTAACATTTTACGCTTTAACAATTATAATTATCATCCCGTTCTTGCGTGGGATGTCAAAGCAAACAGACTATTCAAAAGAGTGGCAAGTTATCTTATTTTACACTACGATATTTGGAGCGCGTGCAACATCAATATGGCCGACGAAATCTCTTGAAGCGTGCACGGTCCCCTGGTGTGTTATATCCGATGATAAAGCATTATTGCTCGAAAGTGACGCAGTAGTTTTTCATGGCAGGGACATGCCCGTGGTATTACCTACACAACGATCTACGAATCAGCGTTGGGTTTATTTCATCCAAGAAAATCCCCATTATACTTCACCCGAACCCTCTAAGTATAACGGGATATTCAATTGGACGATGACGTACAAGCGATCGTCCGATGTATGGGCTCCTTACGGCAGCTACAGAAAAGTCAACACTGACATGCGCGGCGAACATGTTTCGTCAACAGCAGGTTGGTAACCAGTTGTTTTTGTTCGATGACATTTTATTTCAGTAGTTGAAATAATTATTTTCTTCTCGTGGTAGTGGTTATGGACACGCGACTTTACACGTTCAAAGCATCATGTGGCATCAAAAAGGAAGCAATTCTTTTTTTAACTTGATTAACGTGTCAAGCAAAAATCTAGCAGAGGGGATTCCCCACTGCTAATAGAGGACACCTAACTTTCTAAAATACAATCTAAAAATACAAAATGAATTAGCATAGAATCAAAACTAGAAACTACTAAGAGTTAGAATTAAAAACTACGTATCCGGGTCTTAAACTGCTCAAGACTGGCAGCCGATCTGTCCTTGCTTGGTATCTTGCTCCAAAGTCTTGGACCTAGGCATCGAATTGAGTTAAGAATGGTAAAACCATAAGATATATGCGCGATAAAACAATAATTTTTAATGAACCTTAAGTTAAGTTAAATTAATGCACCAGTCAAAGTAAACCCCGACCCCCCCCACCCCGGGACATAGGTGGGGATTGGTTCTGGATAGCTTGCAAAAACTTACAAATCCCCCACATAGTGGGGAAAATTTTGTAAAACAAA
>Ga0126336_10002175_pt1 | contig 11013 bp, 8 predicted proteins | sample SidCmetagenome_FD_92530 | JGI IMG/M metagenome (GOLD analysis project Ga0126336, IMG submission 92530) | Coral microbial communities from El Islote,Puerto Morelos, Mexico - Siderastrea C C metagenome | ecosystem: Host-associated > Invertebrates > Cnidaria > Coral | place: El Islote,Puerto...
AAAAAAAAACCACAAAAAAAATTAATTTTTCCCCCCTTTTGCCCGTCCCAAAACGTCGTGGAAGTTCCGTTTCACCAGTTTTTTTTCCCCCCCCCCCCCACTGACAATTTTTAAAGGCCCGTTAATTTATATTTTACAAGATTATCTAAGCCGCAGGTGGCTCAAACGGCCGGCCCTAAAAAAAGGGAACACAATTCTAGACAATCCTAAGGTCACTTTGTAACGTTTCTCCAACCTTTAGCAGCATAAAGGTGAAAAATGGCTAAAACTGTCTTGCCTAAGCTATGGCCAAACGTGTTCAACATTTCGATTCAACGCCGCCTTTGGGCATCCTGTTGAATGACGTTCAATGATTCTGAAGGACGCCGAATGATGTTGAAAGCATTGAAGAAAACATTCCTGCAACAAAGTTGTATTCAACAATGTTGGATTGTGTTGAATCCGTTTCATCGAGGCCTTACGGCCGATTTAGAGGTGTTATTTTTGCTTACAACTGTACGTTGTATTCGACTTGCTGATGTCATGTCTGCAACACGAATCGTGTCTCTAAATTAGACGTTCATCTTCACGGCAGTTGCGCACAACACAAAAAATGTCGTAGGTTTAAAAAAATGTTTCAAAACCCCTGCGACACGTCGTAACTACAATCAAAATGTTAGAATGGCCAGTTATTTACGATCTTTGCTTGACGCAAGTAGCGTGCGCTGCAAATGTCGCATACGACAGTCGTCCAAAAAATCGTACCGTCTAAATCGAACCTAAAAGAAACACCACGAAGCACGAGCGGTCCTACTCGGAAATCACTACACCACTACGCTGTCACCATCTAAACCGCTTGTAAAAATACAATGCATTGTTTTGCCTTCTTTATATATTTTTTGACAAAGAATTAAACCTAAAGCAAAAACTGAAATGAAACGAGCTCTCAGAGCTTTTTTTTCGCTCGGCCCGCTTTGTTTGTTTTTTGAAAACGCTTCCTGTCAGCTATTGTGTTTTGCTCCTCAAAAAACAGTAAAACACCTTTTTCTATGTGACTATACTGTGATACAGTGGAACCTCGATTTAACGAACCTCTATATAATGAAGCCCTCGGTATAACGAACGATACTTTTCAGCCCAGTAATAGTGTAATGTATGGAAAAGAACCTCGATATAACGAACCCTCGATATAACGAACCAATTTCCCCAGTCCCTTGGCACTTCGTTAAATCGAGGTTCGACTGTAGTAGACAAATTTTCCCCAGTTTTCCGTAGTATGGCCTCTTTTCAACGATTTTTGTTATCTAACCGCCCTGAAAATGTGTTGACTCCCGCTGCGTAACCGAGGGAGTCTGCAACTTATTTTGACGGCTAGTTGACGAAAATTGTAGGAAATAAGAGGCCATAACACGGAAAACTGGAGGAATTTTTTTACCACAGAAAAAAGTGTTTATTTATTTATTTATTTTTACGCAGTGCGAGTCTACAATAAACAGATCAGAAGCATTCGCGACAAGGACTCATTACGCGAGCCGTGGTATGGTCTCTCATCTCCCGCGGCTCTCGACCAATCAGAAAACGAGAAATTGATGACATATTGTAAAACATGTTTTCTTTATCCGACCAGAGCGCGCGCAGTTTATAATGACCGTCCCACGGACCGGAGACCTCGTGGTTGTTGATTATTTTTCGCTTGTTTGTATTTTTCATAGAAAAGAAAAAGTTTTATTTTTTTCTGCGGGAGAATTTTGTATTTATTTTACCAATTCGTTTCTCTTAATTGATCAACAATGAAGTTTGATCTGATTCTATAACTTTCCTTCTCTTTTCACTCTCTTTTCTCACGAATCTTCACATATAAACCTCGTTTTTTCATTACTCGCATCTCTTGTTGGGCTGGCAATTGAAAGCAACTCCTTCTTTACCGCTCACTCTTAAGTTTGAACCTATTATCTGGCCTATATATTCATAAGGCATAGCTGAGATACGTTATGAATTTTGTTTAGATGTCTGAAGTGAATAACAATCGGATCTTGTTGCGAAACAACATACTTTATTAGAGTCAATGGAGCAAAGATTCTATGAGATTCTGCGTATATACAAATTGATAAATTAAAGGAATCTGCCACTGCTCGGAAAAACCACATCGTCAGCCCAGACCATCGAGTCGGAAGTGAAGAACCTTCGAGTTCGAGTTCGAGTTCGAGTTACAAATTAATGAAATTTTCACAATTATCTATAAACGACCGTGAAAAAGAGCAAAAGAGACGCTGCGAAACGTGATGTAAAGCCCCATGAAATCGATAATCGATAATAACCAATAGAAATTAGTTCAACTGTGTCTGAATTCGATGAAGGTATTTGTAGTGAAGGACGCATTTCTAATACGCGGTTGGGGACTGGCACTAGCTATGCACGCGGACTGTCAATTTTTCAGAAGTTCATCTTTCACCAGTCTAGTGCACAAAACAGCAAATGACAAAATACCTTGAAAAAACACCTCTTCGAATTCGTTATCCGTGGACGCCCTTGCGATGACGTGAAGTACTGACCGACTCTTGTTCAAAATTACAGCTAAAAAGTAACTTGAAATGTTACCCAGCTATTCAGTGCATGAAACATGCTAAACTTAGCTCTAATAACGCATTCATTATTTTTCAAAAGAAATCACGCAATCAAAACCAAAAATTAAATATAATCATCATAATATCGATAAGTGTGAAATTAAAGTAAAATGTTGGTGATCCGCGTCAACGATCCATTCAAAATTACACTTCCCACCAGCAAGTTCAACAAGCTCTTTCAGCTTTGCATTGGGTAAAAGAGACTAAACAGCAAACTATTGTATTGCCGGCATAATTAAAAAAGACGATGGAACTTTTACAAGTTCGCCTGAGAAGGAACTTTTCAGAAAGGCTTGTAGGGACCTCCAGGTATTTTCAAAACATTATTGCCATTTAGAGCAGTGAACACCATTCTTATTTATTGGTAAATCTGTGCCAGTCACTATGAATGTGATAACGTGTACTCCGCATATAGATACGCCTCCTCGGTCAACATCATCCAAGACCATTTTTTTTTAATACTTTATTTAGCAAACAACACACATTACATTACAGTTGAAAAAACAGAAAAGAAAGACAAATTACAATTAAGCCAGGATCTTATACAGTTGGTTGGGATTACAAATTACAAAAACACGGAATACGCTTTACATTCTCTGAGAAATGGAAAGTGATCCCTTTCTAAAAGCTTCGTTGTATGAATTGAGTAAGTCTTTCTAAAGAAGATCAAAGAAAGCTTCGTAAAATTCTTTTGTAAATCCGTCTTCCCCTGGCGTTTTATTAACAGCGAAGCTACTTAATGCGTTTTAAGCTCTTTGCAGGTCAAGTCCTGATCTAAGTGTTCTTGCTCTTCCTTGCTTAATTGGGGGATATTAAGGCTTTCAATAAAGTCTTCAAAGGGTATATTTTGTTGCGATATTCGGGTTTCATCAATCTTTGAAGTGTACATGTTAGCATAAAAGCTTTCAATTTCTTTGTTTATTAGTGTCATTATTATCATCCAAGACCATATAAATAGAAATGTCGGGCACGAAACAAACAATGTTTTCATACCGGTCGCCTAAACGTTGCAGGCTACACTCTCGTTCGAGGTGCTTTGTTTGTTTATTATTTTTATTTGTCTTTTTTTAGTTAGTTCGTTCTCTTTTGTTTGTCTGCGCTTGCTTTCTTTGGTCTCTGGTAATTATTTATTGTCAGTGTTTATGATTTTCACTATTTATGAGATCCATTGTTAGGTTAAGTTAACCCAGTTATATACATACAGAATAATTAAATAACTCACGTTTGCAGATGTCTGGAAGATATATGATGTAATCAATTCACTTCAAAAAACTGATTTGAAGTGCCCTCGCTTGTCCTATCCGAATGCGAGAACAGCGTGGCACTTGACACAGAAAAAAATCAATCAATCACATCTATTTTCAAGAACTGTCCAATCTGGTATGAAGTAATTAATAACTGAAAGAGGAAAAGAAATTAAGCTTTCCTCTTGAAACAACTTTTTTTCAAATGATTTTATGTTTCTATATGTTTTCCTTCCATGCAGCGCCCGGAACAAAACAGTTTCAGAGATTCTTGATGGACTTTTGATGAAAGAACACTACGATGCAAGATTGAGACCCAATTATGATGGTTAGTTCTTGAAGAAGGAACTTAATTCTCAAAAGTGCCTCAATTGATGCTAAAACAAAATCTGTGTCACGGTAACTGTTTTAGACTGTGAGTAGTATCTTTTTTCAGCCACCCTCTCAACTAATCAGAAGAAAAACCAAAACCAATCATGACTTGCTTGCATGTGTTTTCTCGCTCTTGACACTTTTAGGTGTATCTACTTCAAATTCTGATTGGTGTATTGTGCCGATTACGTTCGTCGTGATTGGCCAGAGTGATTACTATTTTTCTAAGTGAACTAAGTGATTGATTCATGGACTGATTGATTGACTGTTTGATTGTTTGAGGATTGATAATTGATTGATGATTGATCGTTTAATGTGAACTTGTACTGATTGATTGAATGAGTAACTGGCTGACTAGACTTACTGACTCTCTGCATGTTTGACTGACTCTCGCACTGTCGACTGACTGACTGACTGAATGAAAGAATGAATGTCTGATAACTGACAACTTAATTGAAAAATTGAGTGATTGATTAGTTAATTGACTACCTGATTGGTCAATTGGATTGACTGACTGATTAATGGATTGATTGATTGATTGATTGATTGATTGATTGACTGTTTGACAGGTGGACCAGTGGAAGTAACAGTGGGCTTCTGGGTTCTTTCCATAGACACTATAAATGTAGTGGATATGGTAGGTTGTAATAGTGCCAAAGCAGTTTCTTAAACTATAATGCATGGTTTCCAAATCAATCTTTTGTTGACTGATGAGAGATGCACCCATACAGGGTGGAAAGGAATTTTAGGACTGTGCAATGAACCATTTAACTGAGGACGAGAAACTGTATTGGTTTTTATTGTTGTTGTTTTAGTTAAGATTGAGAGGACTGCTGCTGTAAGGATATCTTTGGGAGGAGCGCTAAATGTTTTCCATTTAAGCTATTTTAACGAATACTCAGTGTTGCCGTGGCAGCCATGGTTAGACAGCAACAAGACCGAGGTCTTTAGCTTTTAGTTAATAAAAATACTTTTTACGTTAATCTAATTTTCAAGTTTTCCTCCTCAACTTTTAAGTTCTAGTCCAATTTGAAGGGATTACGTAAATATAATTGTGGCTTTCACGAAAAAAATGGAGCCCAAGCTGGGAGACAATTTATCTTAGGTGATCATTTCTCTCATTTGTATAACCTGTATCATTGAGCATGCAGTGGTATTGTAAGGGGAAGTTAGGTACTGATCACCTTTGAGGTTTAGAGGGTTGACTTTTTTCTACGTCTTCAAAAAGGACTTTTCCCTGGACATCTTCTTTCGTCAAGAGTGGAGAGACGAACGCCTTGATCACGGGCTCCAAAAGACCATGTTCCTTAGCAATACAGTAATGGATCGCATCTGGATGCCGGACTCGTACTTTGTGAACGCTAAACATGGAACGTTTCATAAGGTCACCACCGATAACATGATGATAATGATCATGCCTGGAGGACTGGTCAAATACAACGCTAGGTAATGCAATTCAAAATAATACTCACCCTATCCCAGAAGCGCCTTGGCTCACCACCAGGAGAAATCCAATTCTCCTCCAAACAAATTATTGATATTGAAACAACATGCACCGGAAATTTGGCCATGGAGACAGGATCATCTATTAAAAAAACATTAAAAAAACTTAAAATGCCATTTCCTTTTTGCCCAGATCGATTTAGCACTTTTAAAGGGATATTAGTGTGAGCGAACAAAGTTTGGCCTGTTAGGATGGTTTTGCTGAAAATTTAAGTGGAATAAAAGTTTTAGAAACAAAACGAAGCGCATCCTGCGAATTTCCAAACTGCTGCTTCCTTTCCGAAAAAGCCATGTGGCCTTCGTTAGCTCTTTTAGCGACATAAATTTTTTCTCCGAGAACCAACAAAATTTATTTTCATTTCAAGAAAGTTTGAGGTGACATTTGGCGAAATTAAGGAATCTCCAGTTTATCTTAAGCTTCCCGAATGGTTTTCCAGTATGTAGGTGCCAGGCGTTTTCTTGATAACTAAATAGGCATTTGCTAGCTACTTGCAAACAATGCGAAAGAACCTTTGGTCGAAGGCGCAGATATATGGAACGCTGAAACCGGGGCAAGTATGCCTTGCATCGTATTTACCAGTACAAATCAATCCAAAAATCGAGAACTGAGCGGGTTGGCTATGGAGAGAACTTTAATAGCGCATTTTTAGTCTTGATATCAGTAAAACTGAAGCGTCTTTGGGAAATGAGTTCAGGTTTTTAGGCAAATTTTTCGGTTAATAGGAAAGCAAGCTAAATTGTCATCACTTCTTTATTTTTCATTTTATTCTATGATGCCTTCATATTCTTATTTTGAGTTCTTAATTTTAGAATCACAATCAAGGCAGCTTGTCCAATGGACCTCAGAAAGTTTCCCATGGATACCCAGCGTTGCCCTTTGTCAATTGAAAGTTGTGAGTAATGTCCTTTATTTTCAGAAGATGCAGTTCCATGGAAAGTTTTATCCATGTTTAATAGTCTCTCAAAACGCATTTCATCCCATAAGGCCGAGACATACCGGAAAAATGTCGCGCAACAAATGTTTCTTTGCAAGTTGTGGCCTGTTGGTACCAAGTGACCACCTCCGCTTTTAAAGCAATTTATCCCAAAGCACTTGCACTCAAATATGTATAGAGCTTGGCGCCATACTAACTGCCCACAATGATTACAATTGTAGTAATGGCTGGTGACAGAGATGACAATAGTAACGGTGAGGGCAATGGATTGATAATAATGATGACGATGGTAGCGATGGTGACGATAGTGTTGGTGCCGGTGTGATGGTGATGGTGCTGGTGTCCTTCATTATGACGTTGATGGTGCTGATGATAACGATGTTAACGGTGTCGACTATGTTGATGATGATGATTAAAAAATATTCTATAGTGATGATAAGGAGGATGCAGTTTGTTGGTGACATAGACGATGGAAACCAGATCAAAACAGATCAACTAAATTCGATAGGGTAACATCAGAAATTAGGACACAAAAAAATGCGTGGCCTTCTGCATAAAATCATCTTAATATAAATAGCGATAATACTTAGAATCTGATCTGTATAACATTCTCATAATAGACGGATACAGCGAGGACCACATCACTTTCAGATGGGAGAAAGATCTTACCGATGGAATGTCTTTCGTGCCTGCTAACACCAAAATGCTGCCTCAATACAGTTTGGTGAAGCTCAGTCTTACGAAGACCTTCAACGCGTATGTTGTAGGTGAGTAATGAAAAACGTAAGGTGAAGTGAAGAAGGTGTTCAAACTGGACGAGCGAAGTGGCTCATTGGGGTCAGCGCCTAGAGCAAAGCTACATGTACACCACGACCACATTTACAACACCGCACCCCACCCAAAAAAACTAAAAAAAAAACAAAAACCAAAACATTTAAACAAAACAGTGGCGAAAACTAAATGAAACATCCCACTGACCCCAATCATTGTTAGGGCATCCAACAGTGGAAGGAAAATGAAGTCCTCCTTGAAGAGAAGTTAAAAATGCTAGATGATAATATCTCAGGTACTTAGTACTCGCTGGCTTAGGGAAAAAAAAAAAGCGAAATCCACCCTATTGAGAACTAAGATATAAGAATTGAGCTTTTAAGGCAATTTTGCATTTCCTGGTCATGCATTTGCTTGTTTGGTAAGCAAAATGTCCTTTTTCTTGTTTTCCAGGAAACTGGTCTGGCATTCAGGCGATGTTCACGTTTGAACGAATGTCCAGCTATTTCTTAATTCACGTGTACGGACCTTGCGCATTAATCGTCATCATCTCTTGGGTTAGTTTTCTGTTGCCTCGTAGTTCTCCTCCTGCGCGTGTCACACTGGGAGTAACCTCTGTCCTCACTGTAGTCACCATTCTAAATATGCTCAACAATTCCATGCCAAAGGTAAGCTCGTGCCCATTTTTTAAAACTTAATTTCTTACTTGCAATTCCATTTGAAAACAGTGGGTAGAACATATACAATTTGTACATATAGTAAAAGTCTTCACAGAACAAATTATTTTGATTTTATGCTGAGTTTCTGTAAGGCGTTGTATTTCTGCAATATCCCTTTCCTGAACAGCTAGGCTTTCATATGAATGACTTCTGGTCGACTTGTAGAGAAAGTTTTGTCAGCTTTGACTGTAACGCGAGGGCTTATAGATAAAGGACAAGTGTCTTATTTGTCGGTGGGAAGGCAGGGGGGGTGGGGGGAGGGGAGTGGAGGAAACGAAAAGAAAAACAAGAAGGGACTTCGCTTGCTACGTATGCTAGGGATGAGTACATTCCATCTAACAGGGGTTCCTCCATGGCACGGTTACTTTTGCAGGTCAATTATGTGAAGACCATCGATCAGTATCTCATCGGCTGCTTCCTGTTCGTGTTTGCCACATTAGCGGAGTACTCCCTTGTACTGTTTTTAGCCGCCAGAATGAAAAGATACCAACAAACAAAAGAATATAAGAATGAGAAATACAAAAAGATGCAGTTGGATCCCAGCGGCACAAGACTGCTGTTAAGTAATGGAGGTAGCGAGGTTGTCAACAGGGTTTGTACTTTCTTTTTGCTTTTACAGTTCTTTAATTTTCCCGTTTTCGCGACTTTAACAAAACGTTGTAATGACATTCATATTCTGAAGGTGAACTTAGAAACTGGGAAACGATCGTTTTTAACCGAAGCCCTGGAGTATAACGACCTGCCCTCCCATGTTGTCATGTTAAGTCGAAGGGAAGTTTTAATGAGTTTTCAGAAGGTGCTTAGGATTACGTTTTGAATACTCAACATTTTTAACTGTAACAAGGTATGTGAATAAATATATTTTTAAAATTAGTTACAGCACCCCCCCCCCTTGATACTGGTCAGTGTTTTTACACTGATGGGACTACCCCCTGCATAAATATTATTGCCAAGCTACCTATTAAACAAATAACATCTGCATGCGTATTGCAGATGAAAGAATTATGGAATGTCTTGGCTCTTGCTTAGTTCCTGTACGAGTTTTTTCCAAGCCGCTGACTGTGAATTCGTTGTGACGTAAAATTCGTTAACGGTTCGACCGTGACGAAACATAGAGGCCTAAGAACTAGGCAATCTTGGCTCGTTACGAGGCTCCCAGTCTCACTGGTTGTAACATCTGATCTGTATACTGGGGGTCATGGATTCGACTCCCGTTGTGTCAGGGACACAGATTTTGCTTCTTAGTCACATGCTCCTAACTGAAATTAAAGTTTGTGGACAAATGAACGAATGTGATCCTCGTAGCGGATCCAGAGTTTCTAGGGACCCGGAGTTGTGTTTCAAGTTTAGCAGATGCATAATGTGATAGTCTTATCTATCCTTTGACGATGCACGAAAACCAATTACATTATATTTTCGGTTTTACATTTCCTTTAAATTTTCCTCAACAGAAAGGCAAACCAGAGAAAATCTGCAGCACGCATTTGGAAATGATGGAATTCTCCAGACTACACGAAGAGCTCAAAGACCCCTGTAAAGATAACACACGTAGCAAATGGCTGAGTATGAGAGAGTGGAGAAAACGACTCTACACAGAGGGAGCTATTCTTGCCATTGACGAATACTCCCTCATCTTATTTCCCCTGAGCTTTGCTATATTCAACGGTATTTACTGGGTGGCTATTGTAAACGAGCCGGAATCAGCCCTCGTTGATTCATAAAAAGTGATTTGTGATGGAGGATAATCGGACGATTACATATTCCCACTGTTATCTAAGGGGACAAGATCTAAGAGATTATTTCACAGAGATCGAAGAACCGCTTGATTGCTCAGTTTGAGCTTTTCGGCATGCACAAGTTTGTTATAAACTCCAAAAGCTGAAAAATAAATACACCGTCTTCAGCAGTAATTTACTGCTCGTAATCATTAAACGCAAAATCTTTGCTCGATCAAAAACTCCATCGGCGTTTACCCTCTTGCTCTGAAAAATTGTCCTGCAGAGACCTTGAGGAGAGGCGGCATTTTTGTAGCTACGTACGTCCACTTGGTATGCCCGTCAAACGGTGAACCGTCATGGCTGCCATCTTGAATCTGAATTATCGCTTTAAAATAGGTAATTGTTCCCATTTTTCCCTTTCTGAAAGTCGATTATATATGAAAAAAAAACACAAAGTCTACTAGTACAGGAGTATTTAACAGTAAAATTGAGGTACTGAGCCTAAATTAATTATTTCAATCAATTTGCAAATTATATCAGTGGCATTATTTAACAATTACACCACGAGCGTGCATTGGATATGAGGTGATATACAAATAACCAACAAATCGCAAAGCACTGAGTTTACTACAATTACCTGTTATCCAACAAGCACGAGTGGGATTATTCTTTTATTAAATTTTTAAGGAGCCGAATACATGGCGACTTTCAGCCCGGACTGAGATTTCGCCCCTCCCACCGAGGTGAAATTATGTTGCGATTACAGAGCGAATTTCAGCCCAGGCACAATACATAACATCTGGCGGGAAAATTTGCGGGAGCGCTTTTTACATTGAAAACACAATCGGTTTGTGAAAGCGGGCTGGAAATTTTTTCATGTAATCGCAAACGTCATTTTTGAGAAGATTTGTTCAGGAAGCCGAGCAGAAATCTCAGCTTGGCTAACCGGACTAAAATTTCAGCCCGGGCTATTGCCACTATCTAGATGAAACGCTTAGTGGCAAAAACTATTTAACCCCGCCACTTGTCATGGTTTGCAAATTCCATACAAGGCAAACTGGAGAGTTATCTGCTGATAAACTTTATTTGTCGACCAATGAGAAAGCAAAAACTTTAATAATCGAGATTGAGAGAATAATAACATACGTTAT
>Ga0126336_10002176_pt1 | contig 11013 bp, 5 predicted proteins | sample SidCmetagenome_FD_92530 | JGI IMG/M metagenome (GOLD analysis project Ga0126336, IMG submission 92530) | Coral microbial communities from El Islote,Puerto Morelos, Mexico - Siderastrea C C metagenome | ecosystem: Host-associated > Invertebrates > Cnidaria > Coral | place: El Islote,Puerto...
AAAAGGGGGGCCCGCGAAAGAGGAAGATGTTGGGGGTGAGTTTGGGGGGGGGGGGGGGGGGGGGGTAGGGCGGGGGAATTGTGCCACCCCACGATACAAACGTCTATAAAATTTCGCGACTTTGCAAAGCTATTTCTTCGCTCATTTCTGACATATCACTCTCAGACTCAGTAACATCACTAATTTTAAGGCGCTCTTTCTAGCCGTGAAAGGGTCTAATAAATGAATTACATGTAGAGAAACAGAAGTCCTGAACTAAAATTCGCCTTAATAACACATTGTAATTGCTGTTTTAAAAACCGTTTTATTGACAGTGTCAAAGTTCATATTCCAATTATACGAAAACAAGAAAAATAATAAAAATAATAACATAAAATCTACCCAGAATGAAGGTAAAAATATGTACATAATTAACAATAATATTTGAAATGAAAATTTAGCAATAGATGGCATTAATAACTTAGCAATAGATAGCATTAACTCTGGTTATTGGTGCTCTGTCAGTCAAGCCGTGATGTTATTAGCTGTGAAGACCGTAAAAAAGGATTGGTGCTTTTTTATCCGTCTTTTCCTGGACAAACGTCCGTGGGTCTGTTGTTAGTAAAGTCCACTGCAATAAGTCTTTCGTAAGTTGCAGGTAGTTTTAGGCAACTGTTCAGCGGTGTTTATTCTGAGCTAATAAACCAGCTCTCCAGAGTGATTCGTTGATTGTAGTCAGTACAGTACAGTCCCACGGTTGTAGGATTCGTGCGATACTTTAAAAGAGACGAGAGGGGGCAGAGAGTTATCAATGATGACGACACCAAATGACGCTTACATAAAGTCTCGATTTAGGATTTGGAGGATTGGTAACTGCTGACCAAATGACGTCACCTGCCCATGGGCTAACACTCAAAGATGTAGAGGATGGGGGCACTTATTTGAATACTGTTGATGGGGACAATTCGTGATGATTTTACATAAATGATGGTGCGATTTCTGTGGCTTAAAAAAACTTGTCATAAATCACTCATTGAGTTTCTCATTGCGAGGTTCTCCTAATCACGAGCAACCGTCTGCTCATCAACAACCGTTTGCAAAGGCTGTCTTGCTTAATGAAATTCTAGTGAAAGAAGGAGGCGGTTGACTACATAAGGTGGGGAGGAAACAAATTGTAGTAAATAACAAGTGATACAGATAAGTTGTTATCTTAAATATGTTTACGTCCTTCTATCGCCTTGATAGTGTAACTCAGAATCAAATCATCATGTTGCAGTGGTCAAGGAAGATGCTTGTCCGCAGCAACTTATCCCCACTGGAATAAAACTGTATTTGATCTGTTCACTCTGGCCCTGGTTCCTGAACAAAGAAATTTAAAAGAAAGTTTTTGATATCACATAACACGTTCTACGTTTAAATCCTTAATTCATCCTACAAATTTAAAACGAGTTGCGTTTGAAGTGACAATTTATATATTGGTTTATCATGGTAGCAAGCAGCTCTAATTTTGCAGAACTTTTGCGGCTTTCTGTAGTTTTGACCCAAGTCTACCATCGTGTAAATAATTGGTTTGATCAATAACAGCGACGATGATGACGATTATGATGTTGTTGATGATGGTGTCTATTCGTTTATCTTTCGGACATACTTGATTTAAAACCAAGTGTGAAGTTTAAATGACAACCTTGTACCTTAATTACTTTTTTTCCAAAACACTGATAGTGCATTCGTAACATTATCTTGACCAATCAGACGAAAGGATGACTCTATCTTCTTACCAAATCATGTACCATTCCCTTTTCCTCCATAGTAGGTTGCAGTAGAGTATAGCTAGTATGACCATCTTCTGTATCAAACACAGATCACGAGATCGATCGTTTTGTCATCCGTCTTGGTTTTGTGACCACAATGATGAAGATGGGCGACCGCGTCTTCTCCTGTCGTTTTTTTGTGAAACCGGTATACAAATAGATAATAAATAATTGAAAAGAAATCAATAAATGTCAATATCTCTTGTCTTTTTTTACTGCGACCAACTAACCCAAAATCAGGAGAATTTCAACAAAGGTTATCAGAGAGAAACAAGGTAGATGGCCTAATGAGGCTCTAAAGTTCTACATACGTATTGCACTTGAACAACCATAAGTCACATTTTTCTCTATATGCAAGACGCCAGGAGGGCGTCTTGGCAGTTATGCAAAGTGACATGCGTGCGGCGGCCATTTTCTGTTCGTTAATTAGAACCAAATGAAGTCTTTCACGTGAAAAATCTTAGGGGAACCTCTCTTCTGCATAACTCACAAGCAAACTCATCCTAGACTTTTACGGTACATAAAACAACTATGATTCCCTGCATGAGGATATTGCCTTACAGGTTCCCCCCCTAAAAAAACAAACACACAAACAAACAAACAAACAAACAAAAAACACGAGAATCAAAACTTTAAGGGCAGCTGTGAAATTAACAAAACAACTTCTAACTCTGTCAAAAAACTGCTCAGTTTTCAGAACATCAATGCTTAGTTTTCCCTGAAAAAAGGCTCTTGTCTAAGTATACAAACCCTCGACGAAAGACGTCATACTTACCAGTGAAGGAAGATAGTAGAGATTATTTAGATTCCAAGTGATGCCTACTTTCGAAGCTAATAGTTTAACAAAAGATTTTTTAAACATTCATTAAATGAAAAAAAAAACACTCAGGTCACTGCATTTAGTATAAAGAAATAGCAGATTAAGGAATCACAAACAAAGTTGTACAGTTTCGTCGCAAGGGTCCCTTCTGGTTTTAAACCATCAATTCAAAGGTTCACAAAATTAATAACAAAGTTTTACATAGAAGTGCCTTTTTCTGATATTAGATATTTACTACACGCTACAAATTTAGCAAGAACCTCACTGCAAAAGGCTCACAAACTTAACTGTAACGCTTTGAAGCAAGAAAAAAAGGTAAACGTTTGCTAAAAGACAATTACTGCAAAAGGTTTACAAAATGAATTGCATAGTTTTGCAGCAAGAGTCCTACATTTTGCTTAAATACGATCGCTACAAAAACGCTCACATAGTTTTGCAGCGACGGTACATTCTCATGGTAATAGGCAACCACTGCAAAATGTTACAAAATTAATTGCATAGTTTTGCAGCAGAAGACCAAACTTATGCTAATGAGCAATCACTACAAAACGCGCACAAATTAATTGCATCGTTTTGCAGCAAAAGTCCAATTCAATGCTGAGAGACGATCACTACAAAACGCTCAAAAAGTTTTGAAGCGACAGCACATTCTAATTGCTGCAAAATGCTTGCAAAATTAATTGCATAGTTTTGCAGCAAAACGTTCAAATCTATGGTGATGGACGATCGCTGCAAAAGGCTCACAAAGTTTTTGCAGCAAAAGTACTTTCTTGTGGCAACGGACGATCACTGCAAAATGTTCACAAAATTAACTGTAACGTTTTGAAGTCAATCTAAACTGAAATTGTGCCTGCGAATGCCTTTACCTAGCTCAGTCAACAATCAGCGCGGCAAAGGTCTCGTTGACCTGTCCGGCAAAAACGTGTAAAGTTCTGCAAAGTCGAGGAAAGGTTCGCCCTTATATCAGTTAGAAAGGTAACCTACCTAAGAAAATGAGATTGCGAGATAGGTTGGAAATAAAATGGCTGTTTGAAAGAGAAAAATATTTCACAGGGAAATAGTCTGTGGGAAACTTCTCGAAAGATTGATTTGCAGCGTTTCTTTAACGTATTTCATTGAATTTTGGTAGAGCGTACTTACAATTATAACTTGTCAAAACGATCACAGGCAAACTCATGTTTCCGTCTCCCATTGCAGTAGAGGCGAACACTGCGATACTGTAGTTGGTGTTTTCATTCAGACCAGTCAATATGACTTCATTTGTTAGAGCACTCAGGAGCTTGGTTTGTGGACTGCCATTAGGTAACGCCATGTAGGTAACTGTGTAGCTCAGTATAACACCATTTTGATCAGCTGCTGGTACATTTCCCCACTCGACAAATATACTTGTAGCGTTTCTAATATATGCCCGAAAATTAGCTGGAGAAGCACTGGGTCCTATCACACAGGGAAGACAAATAGTGTGAAAATAGAGCAACATGACGAATAATTCAACTACAAAAAATAAAGAATGGAACTTACTCTCTTGAGCTGTGACGAAAAAAGTGGGGTCACTAACAAGACCACCTCCCCTTATAGTAGAAGCAAACACTGTGATGCTGTAGTTGGTGTATTCATTCAAATCTGTCAATGTTACTTCAGTTGTTGGAGAACTCACTACCTTGGTTTGTGGACTGCCATCAGGTAACGCCTTATAGGTAACTGTGTAACTCAATATAACACCATTTTGATCAGCTGCTGGAACATCGCCCCATTGAATCAAAATACTGGTAGAGCTTGTGTTGTGTCCCTGGATATTAGATGGAGGAGCGTCTGAATCTGCAAAAGAAGAAAATGGGAGGCGTCGACTTCGGGCATCTTGGAGGAAGCAGATGGGCAACAGTGTGCGAGGATGCAGAAACCATAACGAATGAAAATACGTTCGAAGGGAAGATCCCCCTTTGCCGGTGGGCTGCTGCACCGACACAGTTCGCGAAAGGAGAGAGGGCGGGTCGCGACATTTGAACAGTCGCCGTGGTGTTTTACCGTCGAAAGACCTCAAAATGTGCTATCAACGCAAGCGAGCGACAAACCAATAGAAGAGGGCCATGGGGATAGCAAACTCATTTACACGAACTTCTGACTTTCATGCACCATTCTGCGGATGTTTTAGTTTGACGAAAGTTGCGTTATTTAGCATCTTCAACCTGCTATAAATATCCCCAAAAATGTCTAGTTTAAAACACGTTTGGATGCCACTTCCTCCCTGCATCCCATCAAGTGTCAGCCCACCTGAATCTGAATCTTGTTCAAGCATAACGACACAATCAAACTACATTTATAAACTGAAAATCAAAATGACCATCTACAATTGGTTACTTTTCGTAACAAAGGAAACGAAGGCCGTCATTTTTACCACTCTTCAAGCGATGACACAAGTCATTGCTTATTGTCAGTGTGCAAGTTTCGTTGGGCTGTGGAGTGATATCTGTACGGAATTGTAACCGATAAAAACCGAGAATAAGCTCAGAGAATCACATCATTGCCCTGTCAACCTCCAAAAAAGTACAGTAAGGAAGAAAAAAGGCTGAAATTAATTTGCAGAAATCAGTATTCGAGATTATGAAGGGTCCCCAGTTTCGACCAGTTTACTGTAGGTACATTGCTTGCGACAGTTACTGGTTTTGTTAGGTCTTGTTCTCCAGCTAAGAACAAGAGCCTAAAAGTTCCGGATTTTGTCGCAGGTTACGGATGCATACAAAATTTTTATTTCCTTTAAGATCTGGTTAAATTGTGCTGGTCACTTACTATCTTCGTTTGTCATAACGTAAATAGGATCACTGTAAGGTCCATTTCCTTTGACGGTGGACGCCAAAACACTGATGTTGTAGTTGTGATTCTTTATCAGATCCGTCAGGTTCGCTCGCCTTAGGGAGGAGCCTACTGTCTTGTTATAAACAGGTGCATCCAAACTTACTCCATTTATCGCCTGATACCTGACGGTGTAGCTTAGAATGATACCATTTTGGTCTGCAGGGGGAACTTCATCCCATTCGACCAAGATGCTGGTGGAAGTTGTGTCGTTTGTTCTTAAATTCTGCGGAGACGCATGTGGCTCTGAGAAAAGGAACCAGTCGATAAAAAATGGTGAATCAGGTTACCACAACAATAGTTAAGGTTCTGTTTTCAAATCATTCCTTATATTTTAAAACCCTTTATCTGAAAGTCACCCCTACAACATGGGTGGTTAGATAGGCCAAAAGCCTGTGCTTCAGTAACTCCACACATAGAGACAGACAATTTTCCATGATTAAATAAAAAAAAACTCCTTATTTGAAAAAAAAAACACTTTTGCAGATAAAAAAGAATTCCTCCTCTACTCCAAGGGATAGTTTTGTTTGACTTTCCCCACAGGAGTTTCAAATGTTACAAATTCTCATAAGTTTGCCTTTCTACGACAATATCACAATATAAAAAATGTTTCATGTTTGATCGTGTTCCCTTATTTAACAAACAAAGAGGTAACACCATGTATTATATTGGCGAAAAACACGACAGGCATTTCAGAACACGAAAGAAATATAGAAAGCTCTAGCCTTCTCAAATATTTCTTCATCTTTCTTATCAGGAGTACCAGCAGATTTAAATGAAACGGAAACGGGAATAGAAGTTATCCTACCTTTTTATTTCAACTGGTGATTGCATTTCCCTTCTTTGTAATTATTTAAATAACTTGCATTTGAAATAAAATACAAGTTGTTGGAATACCTGCAAGGAGTGCAGGTGGTTGCGCTGAAAGTGTACCACACACGAGTATGGGCGGTGGTTTTGGCGATTTCAAGCAAGTTTTGGGCTACAGTACCTTCCCTCTAACTCCTCCCTTATTTCTTTCCACTATCCCATCAGAGTGACGGCTACCTGGGGCGCTTTACTCGAAAGCCCCGAAAACATTTCGGTCCCAAAACGCCATCCACTCATCCTACAAAGATGTTTTTTTTTAACACGTCTTCAAGGTTAGAAATGTATAACTTATAGGAAAGTTTGATACCTAAAAATTTCTTTATTTACAGAATATACAGCGTGAATTATCGTGCCAAAAATCGACCCGAAAAGTTTTGGGGCACGCCTGGCGATTTTCAAGCGTGAGCTGTATGGCTGGGATACCAGGATTAACTACCATGGGGAGAAGGGGGTTATCATTATACGGGCTGGCCGTCTAAAGTTTAAAACAAACCTAAGTCTTGCTAACTAACTTAAAGAGCAGAATAGACATAAGGTGGCATTGTTGCTCTAAAGAGTACTTTATTTTTTGTTATAGTCTATAGAACTGTTTTATTCTTGTTGCATATACCAGTCCTATTAAATCCACCTAAACAAACTAGTCAATTATCTGCAGACACATAAATTACTTACTATCTTGGTCTGTTCTAACAACAAGAACAGGAGTACTGTGTGGTCCGTCTCCTTTCATAGTAGATGCAAACACGGTGATATTGTAGAAGACATACTCCTTTAAACCTGTGATATTCTTTTGACGATCAGAGGGACCAGCTGAAACATTTCCATTGTGATTCTCTGTTTGTGACTGGTAGGTAATGGTGTATCCCGTGATGATACCATTCTGTTGCTCGACTGGGACTTCATCCCACGTGACTAAGATACTCGTTGGGCTGCTTTTGTGTCCATTTACATTTTGTGGGGCACCATCCGGTTCTAATCAGATGGGAAATAACCAAGTTAATCCTTCGCATGTTTGTAATCGATGAACGTTGCTTCTGATTGAGCTTAACACAGGATCTTCAACCTGCTGTAAATAGCTGTAATATTTGATTCTCCTCGAAAAAAATTATGTACTATTTTAGCAGTTAATAGTGTGTTAATTTATTTTACGGTAAAAAGGATATTTTTAAAGCTGTTTCACATGTGCGGAGAATACAAACCGCCGTGGAGTTCTCCATACAGAACTTCAATTTTGTATCAATCTGCTAAGTCTCTCCACAACACTAGAATTTGGTAAATACGTTTTTAAAAAAATTGGCCAAAAAGAGGCACTTTTAACATCTTATTTACAAATGAAAACTCTTCTGAATTAAACTGAAAAAATTGTTGAATTATGATCATCAATGAACACGTCAATTACTTACTATCTTGATCTGTTCTAACAACAAGAACAGGAGTACTGTGTGGTCCATCTCCTTTCACAGTAGATGCAAGCACAGTGATATTGTACTCGACATACTCCCTTAGGCCTGTTATTTCCCCTATAAGAGCAGGAGGGTTGCCAGTAACTGTGACATTTCCATTATGCTTCTCCAATAACGACTGGTAGGCGATGGTGTATTTGATAATTATACCATTCCGTAGAACGATTGGGACTTCATCCCACAACACTATAATACTAGCTGAGCTGCTGTTACATCCATTCACTTTTTGTGGGGGGCCGTCAGGTTCTAGGAAAGTAGTGGAAAGTTTAAAAAAGTTATTTGGAGTGACAATCGCTCAGGGATCTCAGGGATCTCAGAAAATTTCCGGTTAGCGACATAAGCGGCGGCTTGCTTAGAAAAAGGGCGACGTAAGGGTCCCTTTAATCTAGGTGGGCTGGGGACATGGTCCCCCATAAAAGTTTTTAAGTCTAGATCCTCGGAAATGCAATTTCCAACATTCTGGAAATCAAATAGAGTTGCATGCGTTCATGAAAATTTTCATTGCGATATGGCGACTATTTTCTGTAAAGAATAGTAAAAACGACTTACAGTCGCTGTTTCTGTTGTTTCCTTCTTTCATAAACTCTCAATAAACTCTCAGAAGGAGCGGTAATAAGCGGTAATAAGCGGAGCTTATTAGGCCCTGTAGATGGCGGTGGACCTCCGGTAATCGTTATACACCAGAAAATTGTCTCAATAAAACACTAGACGGATATGTATGTCTACCAAATAGCTATGTATTTATCAATTATCTTTCCCAGCTTCAGAGTACTTCTTTCGGCCTTGATTAGCAGGTTATCTAAACAGCAGAATAAAAGGGTTAACGTTGAATACCACTAGATGTAGCTCGATGTGGAACCCTGCATGAAAGAAAACAATTTAGGAGACAGTGCGGGTCAAGGTCAGAAAAGTTCAGAAAGACGGCATGCCAAAAAAAAATGTGCAAACACGTGTCCAATAAGGAATTAAACACACCCAGCCGCAGTGTTGACATATTTGATGTACATGTTAGGTGGCCAAACACTTTTTGGTAATGGTGGTGGTAGGGGACGCCGACGGAAGGGGCTAGGTGGTAATTTGTTATGAAATTACTGCTAACAGTGCAGTACATTTTAGACCAGGATTCCAGAGTTATGGATGAGGTTGGATTCCGGATTTCACAGATTGGATTCCGGATTCCAGGGACTGGATTCCGGATTCCAAAGCCCTGGATTCCGGATTCCAAAGGCAAAAAATGTTGGATTCCGGATTCCGGATTCCCTTACATGGGGCGACCCGAACCAACCGTATTACGTTGCATAGCTTTTAAGGTTATCATGCATCTTTTAACGCACTGTTCTTTAGGAAGGAGATGGAATAACGTTTTCTTTTTTCCAGTAATTTCACTTTTCAGTCAAAAGTATTGTTACAAAGCTGTTTTACGGCTAAAATGAATTGTCATGTGTCAGATAATTAACTTAGCAGAAATTTCATTTTTAGAGTATAATTTAAAGCATAAGCATCTGCTGTGAAAGTTTTATTAAAAAGATAAATTACTACTTACTATCCTGGTCTGTTCTAACAACAATTGCAGTACTGTGTGGTCCATCTCCTTTCACGGTAGATGCAAACACCGTGATATTGTACTCGACATACTCCCTTAGTCCTGTTATTTCCCCTGTAAGAGCAGGAGGACTGCCAGTAACTGTAACAATTCCATTGTGATTCTCTGTTGGTGACCAGTAAGTGATGGTATATTTAATAATGATACCATTCTGTTGAACGACTGGGACTTCATCCCACGAGACTCTGATACTGGTTGAGCTGCTGTTATATCCATTGACGTTTTGTGGAGCACCGTCTGGTTCTAATAACGAAATGGGAATTTTAGGTTAATTTCAATGATTATCCTTAGCTTACGGAATGGAGGTCCTTAGGATTTTCACCAGTCTGCATGTGACTTCCAAACCAAACGTATAACGTATAGCTTTCAAGGTTGTCGTGCATCTTTTAACACACTGTTCTTTAAGAAGAAACTGGGATAACGGTTTTTTTGAAGTAATTTAATTTTAGAGCGAAAACTATTGTTAAGAAACTGTTTTATAGTTAAAGACAAAATTTTTGTCACGTGTCAGATAATTCTTCCCCATAAGCTTTTTGAAAATACTGGACTTTCTCAGCACCTTATTTGGCAAACGTGTACAGAATTATACTGAGATCAATCTTTTGGAGAGTATAATATAAAGCATAAGCATCTGCTATGTAAGTTTTATTAAAAAGATAAACTACTACTTACTGTCCTGGTCTGTTCTAACAACAATAACAGTACTGTGTGGTCCATCTCCTTTCATAGTAGATGCAAACACAGTGATATTGTACTCAACATACTCCCTTAGGCCTGTTATTTCCCCTGTAAGAGCAGGAGGGTTGCCAGTAACTGTAAAATTTCCATTGTCATTCTCTGTTAGTGACAGGTAGGTGATGGTGTATTTAATGATGATACCATTCCGTTGAACGACTGGAACTTCATCCCATGAGAGTCGGATACTTGTTGAGCTGGTGTTAAGTCCAGTTAAATTTTGTGGAGCGCCATCTGGTTCTAATGAGGAAATGGAAGGCTAAAGTTATTAGAGAAACCTAGCAACCTGCAGTTGGATGGTAACACTGTGTTGCATTCCATCAACTGGGATCCGAGCTGGTCAATTGTGAGTTCGTATTTATCCCGTAGATGGAGAAATGAATATGAATGTATGAAATAATCCGCATATATTTGAACTGCGGATAAAGAGTAAAATTATGTGAAGATCATCGCAGTGAAGATGTTTCAACTTAAGCAGTTGAAAAGCTCCAGCTCCCAGTTGGCTTGATAGCTCAGTTGGTTAGAGCGCTGCACTGGTATCGCAGAGGTCATGTGTTCGATTCCCGTTCAAGCCTGAATTTTTTCAGGTTTCTTCTTTTCAACTGCTTAAGTTGAAACACCTTCAATGCGATGATCTTCATATAATTCTATCTTTATCCGCAGTTCAAATATATGATTATTTCATACATTTATATTCATTTCTCCATCTACGGGATAAATACAAATTCACAATTGACCAGCTCCCAGTTGGCTTGATAACTCAGTTGGTTAGAGCGCTGCACCGGTATCGCAGAGGTCATGGGTTCGATTCCGGTTCAAGCCTGAATTTTTTCAGGTTTCTTCTTTTCAACTGCTTAAGTTGAAACACCTTCACTGCGATGA
>Ga0126336_10002177_pt1 | contig 11012 bp, 10 predicted proteins | sample SidCmetagenome_FD_92530 | JGI IMG/M metagenome (GOLD analysis project Ga0126336, IMG submission 92530) | Coral microbial communities from El Islote,Puerto Morelos, Mexico - Siderastrea C C metagenome | ecosystem: Host-associated > Invertebrates > Cnidaria > Coral | place: El Islote,Puerto...
ACACCATGAAAAGAACATGAAAAAGACGTGACTCATTGAAAAACAAGAACTTACCATATTCCTGAGCCATTTGTTGATATTTAATATCAAGACACACAGACAGACTGAAAAATTCAACCGTGTAATTTAATTGTATAACTAATTCTTTCCTTCAGCTCTTATAGATGTGTATTGTGTTCTTAGTGTAATGCCTATCAATATAAATATACATTTGAAAAATAATTAAACTCTGTCAATTTGATCATAAATATATTATGTCTATAAAAATTGCATTCTTACTATCATTTCAAAGATTGTTTCACATTATTTCCTAAATTCCATTTTGCTTTCTTTTTATAGTTTCAGAGCTATCCATATAGATTTAACACTGTTAATTTGATCATAAATAAATTTATTAATTGCATTCTTTTTTCAGAAAAACTCATTCACTATCAGTTTAAACTGAAAAATTCAACCGTGTAATTTAATCGTATAACTAATTCTTTCCTTCAGCCCTTGTAAATGTGTATTGTGTTCTCATATAGTGTAATGCCTATCAATAGAAATATATAATTGAAAAATTAAACTCTGTCAATTTGATCATAAATATATTATATGTCTATAAAAATTGCATTCTTACTATAATTTCAAGAATTGTTTCACATTATTTCCTAAATTCCAATTTGCTTCCTTTTTGTAGTTTCAGACCTATCCATATAGATTTAAAAACTCAACTCTGTTAATTTGATCATAAATAAATTTATCAATTGCATTCTTTTTTCAGAAAAAATCATTCACTATCAGTTCAAAAATTAATTGTGTTTCATATTATTCACCACATTTCCTTTTGCTTTCCTGTCCAGAAAGAACTGTCCACATATATTTGAAAACTTAAACACTGTTATTTACTGTTATTTTTATCATAAATGTATTACCAAGATACTACCAGTTCAAAAATTACATGTAGGTTTTCTTATACCTTTCAAACTGAGTTTCAATGCTGTTAGCATTGCTTAAAACAAAACAGGAGCCAACACCTTGAACTCTAAGGCTTGTGGCAAAAACAAATTTGGGGCAAATGTTGTCAACATCTTTTCGTTTGGGCCATTTGAAGGAGCCATCTCTTGCCCTTGTCAAGAAGTCTACGACAACATTTGTTGTCTCAATGGCAGTTACCTTGCCAACAAAAAATCTTTTGTTGTTGCTGTATGCAACTGCAACCCATGCACCAAGCTGGATCTTCCCTCCATCACATCCCTGTAGGCCACCAAAAGACAAAAAACAATAATTAATTATACTCTTTCAATAATGTCAAGGTACATGCAGCTAAAGAAGCCAGCAAATTAAGTGGATATCAAATTTATGTACCTTAACTAAGGGTGTAATCACATCAACAGATGAGTCTTTTTTTCTGCTGCCAACCAGCTGGTGGTTTGACTTGGCAGCCATAAGATCCCCATCCACATCGTCAGGTTCATTATCATCATACACATCTGAAATCATAATTTGCTCAATTTACTAGGAGATTACATTAACTACCGTGTATTATTACTTATGTGTCACAGCCAAAGATATCGAATTTGGTGTGTTATTGAAATAGCACTAGCCATTACACAGTTTATTTAGTTGCTGCTCACCTACTCAGTTGTCCTCCAACGACACATTCTTCTGAATAATAAATAAATAAATATATAAATAAATCTATCAATGGTTCAAGGCATAGACCTGTCAAAATGTGCTGCCAGCAGGCAATTTTGTTTCTTGAAATAAATTGCTGCCTAGTTCTACCACAACCCATGAAGAATGTTTGCCGACTCGTTATCACAGCTTTGCCACATATGCATGCATGTGACCCAAACAAAAGGAAAAAAAGAAAATATGTCCCAAAGGTGAGCCTACTGAGCCTATGCTTACGAGTATTAACAGTCTCATCTTTACATAACATGTTGTTAAGATATATGAAGGCTATATTATTGCAGTTACCGTTATTGTTTTTTGTTTGTTTTGTTGCTGTTGTTTTTTGCTGGCACCTGTCACTAAGAATTATCTGCCTGCTTACCTTAAACTTTTTCTTTGGTTGGCCATTTTGGGTCTGTTTTTGCTGTGTGTGCCCAAGCTTACTGGTTTTCCAAGTGAAAACTGCATTTACCTGAAGAATTTGAAAATTTATGGTGAACTGCAAATCACAGTTTTGGAAATCAAGCACCTGATATGTTAGTTAATGCCCTATTATTGTAACAGCTTTGCTAACTTTGAACAAACAGCTTTTGCTAATTTGCCCTTTTCCTTGTGCTTTGATGGTATTTCTGACTTGCTTTTACAGGCAGTTAGGCTAAATGTTAAGGTAGCAGTGGAACAAATGCTTTTAACATGTATATATACCTGAAGCTCGTTCAGTAGTGTGTCTCCATCAGCAGTTGGAGAAGGCAAGGAAATTTCCTCATCAACTGAAGACAGATAGCTTTTAGAAAGTTGCAACAAAGAGTACATTTCTGAAATGAAAGGAACAGTTACAAATATTTAGCATCATGCTTATGCAGCTAATCATGTCTCATTCACATTTTCATAATAAAACACTTCAAACATTATCACTTAAAATGTTACACGTTTCCTAAAAAAAGGTTTGTCTAGTTTTTTTTTAGCCTTTCAACCACTGATTTAAGGCCCACCAGAAGATTTTAGAAACTGAGAAATGCTATGGATGAGGTGGCTGATCTGTTTATCAGGAAATATACAATAATATTGTATTTTATTGTTTCAAGATAGTAGGGATCATGAGCTCTGCAAATATCTTGAAACAAGTGTGCCAGAGTATACCATCCACTCATACATGTAATCTTGACTGATGAAATTAGTTCTTTAAAGTGCATGTGTTGTCTGTTCTTCTTATCTATATTAAAGAACTACATGTTTAATATGAGAAACTGAAATACCCTCTTCATCTGCCTCATCATTTGGCCCAAGGTAGATGGCCTTTGCTAGTTTTACCGTCCTTGAAACGGTCCTGAAGACAATGACTTCTTCCCTATCAAATTGAGAACAGCAAAATGAAAACACATATGTGCCCTTAAGGGCAGTAGGGATTGCACAGGTTTTGAAAGCTCGCCTCCCAAACTACGTGTATCCCTGGTTTGATTCATGAACTTTGCGTGATATTTTTGAGCCAGTCTGCACTTGTGACAAACTTTTCGAATGTTGAAACCAGAGGCAATTTAGAATGTATGGATGCATGTTGATTTTAATAGTTAAGTACAGGCAACATACCCATGCTCAAAAGCTGCCTTTGTATCATCTGCAATGGTTGGTAGCTGATGTGGTTTCTTACTTCTATCAGGGATGTTGTTTGATCTAAGAAAATGGATAAGAGAACAATCACTTTTACATTCGTATTTTGTATATTGTAGCAGAGTAGCTCTACATAAGGTAGCCTCATGATCAATAAACACATGTATTTATGTATGGATATATGTTGTTTTTAGTAGCTAGGTACAGGCAACCTACGTACCTGTGCTCAAAAGCTGTCCTTGTATCATCTGCCATGGCTCGTACCTGACATGGTTTATTACTTCTACTAGGGTTGTTGCTTTTTCTAAGAAAATGGAGAAACGCCATGAATGTCTGTTGTTTGTTGTTTACTATCCTGTGAAATAGCTAAAATAATTTATTTTCCTAAGATGTTGACATGGATGCATACGATTTCATTAACAATTCTCACGATGCGGCAACTTAATAAAACAATCACAGAAGTTTCTTTTTTTTTCATCTCTTGCTAAAAATAATGGAATAGAAGGCATTATTATACTGTACCCTGGGGATGACGGCAAATTCTCTTTTCCGGCCATCAATGTTTCTTCCATCTCTAGTGCCTTAACACTTCTATAAAAAAAACACTATGCTCAGAGGGTTTACACCCCATAATATAAAGTTCACCTACAATTATAAGTAAATAAAGGACAACCACAATTAACAAGCAGATGGTAGGAGATAAATGTGTCAATGGGTGGGCATTAAAAAATAACCTATTTTTTCATGTATAAAGCAAAGAAAAATAAAATTACATGACCAAATCAAACAACAATGGCAATATATTTTTTCGTTTTCCATAAAACAGCCTACTTACTCATTCTTCTTCTTTCTTTTTCCAACTTTCACATCATTTTGGTATTTTCTTTTATTTTGAAGTGCTTGGCCAAGGCGAGCCTTGACCTCACTTCTGTGACCTTTTAATTCTGGGGCACCTGTGATTATCTGTTGAAGGCAAAAGCAAAAAGAAAATTGAAAAATCATTGCCCTTTGATGAAGCTAAACTTACATTAAAGTGATTTACTTAAGTGTCTGCATTACATTACTGCCTTTTAACAATACTTACCAATTCAAAAAACTTATTCAGCTTTCCATCAGGTACGGATGGTAAGGTGTAAGCCTTCTCCCAGATCTTTGCCTGTTTTGCACAGTCTCTAAGCAGATTCTGAATGAAATAATAAAACTTCTTGTCTTCTATATTGTTTCAAGTGATTTGGAGTATATAAATCTTTGGGTCAAAAAATTGTATCTTGATGTTTGGTGTTTCAAATGTCTAACTGGCTTCTGTTTGGAGTACTCTTCTTTAAGGTTTCTTTCTTCATTTGTGTGACATGAAAGGTCAATCCACAAATAACTCGTATCTAAACATGTACATATATATTCACCCTGAAGTAAAGCTGAGCTTTGGTGCATCGAGTTCCTGGAGCACGTTGTAAAAGTAATTCCTTTGCACTGTAGTGAACTGCCCTGTTTAGAATAGGTTCTGGTGCATTTAACTCCTGGCAATTTAAAGAGATTCACACACCTTGATCACACATAGTATTCACAACTAATAGTAAATTAACATTCACATAAACATCACCAATCTTTGATTCGTTCTGTAACAAAGCAACACATTTCTCAATCACACTGGAGGGTCATTCACTTCCTATTGATATTAGGCTTTTCTGGGACACCAAAGTTTTTGAAAAACGATAAAAATGATATCACAGTACACAGGTTTTTTTTCTCTTCTTCAAAACCGAGAAAAGTGTTAGGCTTAAATGGTTAATTTGACGGAGAAAAAGGGCATTCAGAGCTTCCAGTTATAAATATACATGAGATCACCATAATGAATAAATTAATTTAGGCGGGAAAACGTCTAGAGCATGCTTTAGCTTACTTGCTTATCTGGAGTGGAAGACCATTTCAAGGAGTTGTTGTCCTCGAACTCCGTCTCTGATGATGTGCTAGATAAAGAGTTGTTCAGTCCACTGACTAACTGATTTGCTACCGTCCGTCGAATTTTAATTATATCCCCCATCTTTAGTCCTGCTGTACGAAGGTCCTCCTCTCTCGCTTCGTTGATTGTCTGCAAATCATTGATCTGTGGCGAGCAAAATGTTTATGAAATCACACGGCTGTTTATATGAAATTGAACATTTAAGGCGGTTTAAACGTACGACAGGTACCAAAAAGGTAGACAATTGTGTCAGGGCGAAAGGTCTTCTAATTATAAATTGCGAGGTAACGAAAGCCAGTTCGTTCTCTAGATCACTAAGATAGTTGTCCTCGATTCAAATGTGTCCTCAAAGAAAACAACGGAAACTAGAAGCCCTGCCACGTCCCATGCTTTCTAGCAAATTGAACTAGCGAAAAGAAAGCGAAATTGGTCAATTGACCGTTCACTGTGGACATCTAAAATTAAATTTCAAAATCATGAGCAATCGTAGCTGTTGAAACAAAGCTGGTACATTACAACCCGAAATAGCATAAGATTAACAAAGACTTACCCCTTCCTCTAATAGAATTTCAAACACACGATCATTGTTTGTAAACTGAACACCTGAAAAGATAGTATTTAGCTGATCCATAGTGGTTAAAATGACAACAGAAATCGAGAAACGAGTTGCGAGAGTGCGAGATACAAAAAAACCGCCACTGCATGAAGGAGATGATCACGTGATTCGAACCCATAAGCTAATCCCACAAGCCTTTGCGGTTGTTAGAAGTCGGCGATTTTCGGAACAAGTCGGTGCACGAGGCCGTGGTGCACGAACGTAAGTCTTGTAGCATTCGTTGGTCGGCTTTGGCGCTTTTCAAAATAACAAAATGTCTTGTGTATGCCTTTGCAATTTGTGTAAAGGGAAATCGCAATCATCACGTTACAAGGTTCAGTAACACGCAAAGTTGTACGGTGCTTGGGACCCGAAAAAGCCAAAGAGAAGGAGAGATTCAAGTGCAAGTGAATCGAGTGACAGTGAGAAAGAAGAGTGTTACCTTGACGCCGTTGGAGTCGATCGTGAAGATCAACAAGAAGATGTGGACTTTTCCAACTGTAATGATGATAATGATGATGGTTCAGGGCAGGATCCGTTGCTGTGTGCAAGTGATCAAGAGAAATTAGCATCGGCAAAGCAGGTAAGCTCCGCAAAGTCGTAACAAGCTGGCTTGAATGTCAATAAGTAAACTAGGATAAACCAATCCTCGTGTTCCATGCGCTGGAACGCAACGAATAATCATAACTCTCTAGTTTCGCAGCTCCGGATAAAGCACACGATGTTGTTGTTATCGACTCGGAAGGCGCCAAATCATAATTCGATCTCGTGGTTTTCGTTTTTTTCATGCCTGACGGCGTTCATTCAAGCAGTCGCTTCATTTTGTTTGAAGACTGCCTTCTCAAGCGTCTCCCCTTCACACGATGTATTCATCGTTGATGAATGCAACTATCATGATTCCCTGCAGGCGGGTGACATAGAGGGATTCAGGCATTTTGAAACCAGTTCAAATGAAAGGAAAAAAGTGAAAATTACGTTCATTTTTATCAAACAAAAATGTTCCACTCGACTTTAGGGTGAGATGCCAGACATTGAAAAGTACTTGGAGGATTTGGATCCCATCCCAGGTATGGGAAGTGATGATGGAACTCTTACTGACTTATCAGAATCAAGCTCAGATGATAGCAGCTCTGGATCAGATAGTGAGGTACATTTTAACATGTCATTAAAACCTGTTATTGGTCTATCACCTTCATGTCGAAATTCGTGGAGAGAACAATTTCTTTAAGGTTTTGGAGACATTTGTAAGGGGTATTCAGTCACAAGTGGAAACCAGGTAATGCCCACAGCATGACCATTTCCGTTTTGAACTCCTTGATATCGTACACTTCAGCTTGCATGCTCTAATTTGGCCAAAATAGATGCTAAGAACCAATTAGATTTAAGAATTTTGTTATAATTCTGATTATATTTAATACTGACTTTTCTTATCAGGACTTGGATGATCATCCACTGAAGGAGGAATCAAGTGTAGATGTGTCAGACATCACTGATGGCATTTTATCAGGAAATCTGGCACCTGATGTGGATGAAGCCATTACTGGAAGCCCTCTTCTTCACAGCAACCTGACTAGCACATTATTTGAAACAGTTGTTTACCTATTTGACTGGTTCTCATCACATCCATCACTGAGTAAAGAGGCATTTTCAAAGAATCTGCAACTCTGGCACTCAATCTTACCTGAGGGAAATCTTCTACCTACTTCCTACCGAGAGGCATACAAAATAATCAGGCCATATATTGTGCCTGAAATTGTTTACCATGTTTGTGTGAATGACTGTATACTTTTCCGAGGTGAACACAAAAATTGTTCTGTTTGTCCCAAATGCAATGAACCAAGATTCAAGGTAAATAACATTCCAAGGAGAACATTTCATTATTTACCTCTGGGCCCAAGGTTGGTCAGAAGCTATGGAACAGAAGGAATTTCATATCTTCTGCAAAGTCATGGAGGGGAAATTAGTGAAGCAAACACTGTAGGAGTCATGAAAGACATTCATGACTCCCCCAAGTGGAAAAAATCCTTCAGCGCTGGTAATATTTTCAATGGAGATCCACGTTGTCTTGCTCTTTCTTTGTGTCTAGATGGGCTCAATCCTTGGAGCAAAAACAAGTGTAACTATTCAATGTGGCCCATTGTGCTAGGCCAGTTAAATCTTCCTAGGAATATTAGATATCATTTTGCAAATCTTCTGCTGGTTGGAATTATCCCAAGTCAGGCACAAGGAAAAGAACCTAAACATCTGGACCCATTCCTTGAAGTCCTTGTGGATGAAATCATCTCTCTATCTAGCTGTACAATCTATGATGCTTACAGAAAAGCCCCCTTTCAAGTTAAGGTGGACATTATGGTCTACATTCTTGATTATCAAGGTCTGGAAAAATTGTTCTGCTTAACAGGGACTGGTAGTTACAGAGGTTGTGGATGGTGCTTGCTGAGGGGTCAGTATTGCAAGCACTTACACAAAGTAGTTTATCCTGGAAACAGGCGTTTTCTTCCCTCCAATCACGAGCTGAGGAAAGACCGCAAGAATTTCCCTGATCATGTAGAGGAGACAAGAGGAAGGCCAACATATCGTACCTTTAACCAAGATATCTGCTTTCATAAAGCTTATGGTAATGCCAGGAGTGATGCACAGTCCTCAAGAATAGCAACTGGTACAGGCTGCCGTGAAATGTATGTTCTTGCTGCGAAGAATCCATCTTTCGATCGTATTGAGCAAACCATGCCTGACGCAATGCACACAATTGCTGTGCAGGTGAAACATCTTGTCAAGTGCTTGGCTGGAAAGGCTTCAGAAGATTCTTTGGCAGTCAGAATGCAGGAAAAGTCCCTTGGCAGATTCAAGGAGTCCTGGCCTAATATGAGTGGCAGTAGTTCTTCAAATTCATCTAAAGGTAAAATCCCAGAGAAGAAGAAAAGAAAGGGAGGAGGAGTCAGTTCACTACCACAAGCCCCATTTGGACTGACCAAAAAACAAATGGAACAAGCTGACTTAAGAACTAAGCAAATCAGTTGCCCAGCTGGAGACACATTCTGTGCCCGGCCCATCTTTTCTCACATTTCAAGGATGAACTCTCATGAATGGAAGGAGGTAATTTAACCTTCTTTGTATAGTGTAGGTGCTAATAACATTCTGTTTCAGGGCCTGACTTGTTTTCCAGGCTTTTATTTTACATCAATCTATTAGTTATAGATCAATCTTTTACAAAGTGTTAAAATACAGTAATTTTCCATCAAAAAAATGTTCATTTGCCAGTGCAATTTATTCCCATTAATTTGCTCTAAAGCCCCCTGTGTACTAAGCTTTGATTTTAAATTCATAGCTTTCAGAAACAGACTCCAATTAGATTTATTTTCAGTGATGGACAAGCACTTACATTTGTTTAATTTATTAATAATTTCCTTCACTTGCGGCCCCCTTTTGCATGTATGTCACTCTAAACCAGATGAAATGAAACTGATAAGAGGTATATTTGACATAAGCAATCTCTGATAAAAGCCTTTAGCTTGTATTGCATATTAGTATAAATGTAATTACTCACCTGGACGGTATCGTTTTGATTCTGTCATGAATAGGTTGCAGCCAGAGGGATCTTGAAGTTTGTTGTGAGAGACATGTTGGGAGATCGACAAAGGAAGAGCTTGGTCCTTTTCATGGATGCAATTGCAGCACTCTGTGCTCCTTGCCAAGATTATAATAAAATTGACCTGCTAAAAGAGCAAGTCAGCGTGGCACTAGCACATTTGGAAAGAGATTTTCCATTATCCTTACAGGTAAAAGAGTGAATACTTATGTGTATCATGGTTGCCACAGGTCAGGAAATGGTATGAAATCAAATTCTTCAAGGTCATGAAAAGCTCAGGAAATTTTATTTAAAGTCATGGAAAAGTGATATTTTGCAGAAATGTCTGGGTAGATTGGAATAAAACATTGCTGATTTCATACAAATTGATTGCTAGAAGAAACATTTCAGGTGATCTCAACAATGTTATTCTTGTTGTTGGAAGGAGAGGCTGGGGGCTGCTACTTTATGTATATGGCATTTTCTTTTTATTTTGTCAGGGCATTTTTCATTTTAATCAGGGAGGAGTAAGGGAATTTTAAAAACTGATGTCTGTGGCAACCATGATTGTGTATGTACATTGTATGTAAACCAGTGATTTGTTTTGTCGTTTATTGTCTACTTTTTGTACAACTGGTACATGGATTTGTGTTAACATTTGCCAGTTGAGTTGTATAGGAAGTAGGTCACAAGATTAATGCTCTTGTAAATAAATTTCATCTAAACATTTTACATATTTCTGTGTTGTTGCTCTTCTTATGTCCAAAGGTTGTAACCAATCACATCTTGCACCACCTACCAGAAGGCATTGAAAAGTTTGGGCCTGTACATGGTACCTGGATGTTTGTTTATGAGAGGTTTAACTCATGGCTTTGTAGGAGGACATTAAATAGAAGACATCCAGAGACCACTATCCTAAGAACATACCAGGTAATGCTTCTTTCGAAATTTGTGGACAACTGTAATAGACGTTGTTTCCCAGTTTCTGTGATTTCTTAAAATTAATAGAAACTCTCGCAATTAACACTGTGTATAACTCTAGCCAAATTCTTCTTCCTTGAGGGGTGGCAAAATGATTTTTGAATATAAAGCTTTTAGAAAACTCCAGCATAATTATCAACACATGAAATACAGGGAGTATTAATAGCTTTACAGGCTTGCTTTTTGTATTGAAATCAAACCCAGGACTTGAAGTACCCTTACACTCCACTAGACAGTACAATATGTTTCATTTAAATTCTGATTACCCTGCCTCATTTTCTTTGAGACAGGCTATGGCTGAAACACAATAAAAGTTCCACTAAGTATATATTTGAATTGTTTATTTCTTGGTCATAGATATATGAGTGGTGTCAGTATCTAAAACTGTCTGGAAAACTGCAGAGTAAACTTCCCTTTGAACTTCCTTGTGAGGGAGGCAGTAATGGAGGAGATGACAACAATAGGGGAGATGGAAGTTCACAAGGAACAACAATTTGTCTTACAAATGAAGAACTGTCTCTCATGGAAGAGACATACAGACGAGAGGTCCAAGACTACCAGTCACTTCTGGCCATTTACAAAATGGAAAAAGAGTTGGCCCGCAAAAGGGGAAAGCTGAAGAGATTTCCAAACTTTACAGATTG
>Ga0126336_10002178_pt1 | contig 11007 bp, 9 predicted proteins | sample SidCmetagenome_FD_92530 | JGI IMG/M metagenome (GOLD analysis project Ga0126336, IMG submission 92530) | Coral microbial communities from El Islote,Puerto Morelos, Mexico - Siderastrea C C metagenome | ecosystem: Host-associated > Invertebrates > Cnidaria > Coral | place: El Islote,Puerto...
CCATGGTTTTGAATAAACTTTGTTTGGAAACCCGATCTTGTGTGTGTGTTTACTGCGCATATGGTTTATTTTTAGTGCTTGCGTAACGCAGGGAAGAATGTAAAATGGCTGGCTTTTGGGGGGGGTCACGCGCGATAGAACCTTTGGACAGCAATGGGTTAAAATGAGTTTCGGGCCAAAATCTGAAAAAATGCATACTTATTTATTACCTGAAAATAATGTGCGAGTCCATTGAAGGTTGCAAATCTTGGTTCAGTTGAAAAGATCCTAACAACAGGAACTGACATTTTCAAAAATAAATTAGAATCTTACCTTAGTTTTTTTATTACGAGCTGCTCGTCCAAGTTGTGGATTCTTTTTGGTGACAACATTTTCCTTTTCAACTTCACTGTCACTGTCTTCCGAGCAGGTTGGTGCATCATACCGAATGGGGTCATCAACTAAACTCTGTGAATAAATTGACGCTATTAACGAGACAAATATAGCTGAGACATGTGACATTTGAATACTTAGTATCATAGCCTATCAGTCTGGGAATAGGTGTTCGCTAATGGAGCGATATACGCAACGTTTATGGACAGTTCATTTCGCGTTTTATATGTTACGTCTTTCACTTACCCTCCTGTCTTCGTCATCGTTAGAATTTTCACTAGATCCTTGGGCAGACAAGCGTAACTCCCTTTGATGGTTACAAGGCTGCAATGTTCAAAAGAACGTCTATGTGTCAGACACATGTAGTCACTATTTCAGGAAATAACTGATTTTAAGGAATTATTTCAACTTATTAACTTATTTTAAGGAATTTAAGTAGCTTTAATCTTTTTGGTAGAGTCACACGCCCCTTGTGGAAATCAGCTTTTAGTACTACGTAAGTTGACGGGGAAAGCGTGTTTAAATAACGTTTACCTACCTACCTACCTACCTACCTACCTATGTACCTAAGTAAACAACCGAGTTTCAATATCATTGTCATTGTCATTGTCATTGTCAATATACCGCTGTGCTGTTATTCTGGATATTTACTAAGTATGTGACAAAACCTAAAAAACTTGTTCAGTATTGGCTAACTTCATAGTTATTACTTACATTTAGTGCAGTCTTGCTTCCTTTAGCTCCTCCAGCCATTCTGAATAACAACTCAACCATAGACCCTTGCTCCAGACGGTAATTAGTTGTGATCTATGTATTTCAAAGCAAAGAAGTGATTTGAAGTACAAGATATACATACTGACATACGGAACTAAGGCTTACACGAATCAACACCCACTTCAAACTCAAGCTTAATCAGATTCGTTGAAGTTCCCAGGAATATATAATATTAAATATTCATTATTAATATTATTGCTCAGAGTTCAACCGTTCTGTCGGGAAAAAAATGGAAAGGTTGAATATACGACGAAAATCTGTACTGATAAAACCCCTATCCTTATCTGTGTTTCACACATCTCAATATCTATGTATGTTAAGAGATGGTCATAGGTGATTACGTTACGTTTAACAAATGCAACTTCCGTAATGCAAAGCTGTATAACTGATTTTCTCACCAGTTTCCCATCAACAAGGAGTTGGCAAATGTTTAGATCCACTTTCACCATATCGTTGATTTTTTTAAGGAGGTAATTTTTGTCGTTTTGATGTCTTCTATGAATTTGGAGAGGGGAGATCTTGCCAGTGATAGGATGCCTAAAAAAAACTTGAAGGGGAGCAAAGGTCTTGCAGTTGCATGCCCCTTGACAAGAACAGTGCGTGTTAACACCGTTGGCCTGAAAGAGACATTTATATTAAGAAAAAAATCTCAGAATTATATGTAAAATATACACTAAGCGAAGCTTGGCACTGTTATTACAACTTGTGGTGTAACCTCATCCTCTGTAATTCTTTCCATCTTCTGCTTTGCCATAATTGAAATCCACGCGAGCGCAAGGTCCTCGTCTACGTACCAATGTTTTGGGTAAAGAAGTATTTCTTCTGGTTTGTCCCACTGAAGATCATACCAAAACAGAGGATCCAAAGATTCCAAAAAAGAATATGGCCATCCTCTTGGTTTGAAATAGGGCGGAGGGCTATCGTCTGGACCGTCGAAGACTCCAAGTCCACCACCAAATAACATTTCTGCACCTTTCTTAAAAGGCATCGGAAAGATCTTGGAAAATCGATCCTCTGTTGCTGTTGCATTTTGCCGATCGATTTCGCTTGAAAGTAATTTGGAAGAACATATAAATAACGATGCCCCAAGGGCTACGAATAGAAAAAGGGCTACTCTGGAGCTGTCCATTTTCAACTGCTAATGACAAAAAAAATGCCCTTGTAGTTAATTCACGCCTTTTTTGCGCTCAAATTTAGGCGCCAAATTTCGTACCACCAATCACAGTTGGTGTCATCATCAAAGGACCATTATCGTTTTCATGTAGCCACGCGCTTAAGTGGTAATTTATGTTAATCTTTACTTTTGTAATAAATTACCAAATGTGCCAGAGCGCTGAGGAAGGAAAACCGAACATTCACAGAGGTTGACAAGATAGGTTAAGGCTAGGTATCCCTCGCAAAAAGCTGAGATAACTAGCAGAGATAACAATTCTATTCATCGGTGTGTTACTGATCACAGAGGTGAATAACACACCTTGTTGATTCACATTTGCTTCATCCAGGGCATAACATCATTTTTGTTGTGGTCGTAATTGCTACTAGCTGCTAAAAACACGCAAATGTTACCAGCAAAAATCTCTTACATTTCAGCGCCAGGTTCTCACTTTTAAACAAAACTACGAACTCTATTAAATTGCAAAGTTTTCGCATACACCGGCCTTTATTTATTTATGCCGAGGTGATACAGTCAGGTCAAAACTGACTCTGTTATCAAAAGGAGCCGTGGCAAACTAAACTATAACAGTTAAAAACTGTTTATTATAACTTAGTGCGTATAAATTAAGCGAAGAAAGAAACGCATCTCATTTGAAGTGCACCGTGGTTAGTAAATGATAAAAGTTGTACGTGGAAATATCTCGTGATAACAACTGCTAGCTGTAGCTTTAGTGCTAAACCCCACAAAAGAAAACATTCCTGTGACGCCAGTCATCGTAACCGAGTGAGTCAATTACATAGACATCAATCATGTAAGAGACTGCTGCTTCTCTTTACTCTTGTAATTGTATGTGCACAAAACATGGCAGGGTGTGCCACTGAATGCGATAAGAAAACTGTGTAGCCTATACATTTTCCACGCCTCGACCCGACAATCAGTCGCTCCCGACTTCCCCGGCAAATTATCAAAGCTGGATATGGTTTGATTTTTTTACAGAGTTACCTACGAATATACAAGAGAATGAACCTGTTGTTAGCGTGATAGTACGTATCGCAATCACTTTTCTTGAATGTTATCGAGCGACATAGCGGTAACGCAAACAGCAATGAAAGACTCTTCGTCAGGTCTGTGGCATGCAAATAAAACTGAGCGTGATCACAAAGGTCAATTACTTAGACAATAATTATCAGCAGTTATTTAAGCGACAGCTAGTAGCTTGTATGTCCACAAAACGTGCATGGTGTACCATTGCATGCAAAATGAAAATATAAGGTCTTTCTGTTCTTCCATGACGAACGATCAGTGGCCTTCGACTTCCGCCAAGTTATCAAATATCTTAAAGCTGCATAAGATTTGTTTGTTTGTTTGATTGATTGTTTTTGTCTTTTTTTAACAAAATAACAAACGTACCTACAAAAGAATGAACCTGTTGTTAGCGTGATAATACGTATCGCAATCACTTTTCTTGAATGTCATCGAGCGACGTGGCGGTCATGCAAATGGCAATGAAAGACTTCTGTGTAAGGTCGGAAGTCACGCAGATAAAAGCGTGTTCACAAAGGAAAATTAACATCACTATCGTGAGCTGAGCAGCAAACTGTATGGAAGCAGATCCTTCAGCAATGAACGAAGAAACGCATCCGGCCCATTCAACAGCCAATACAGCACCAATGGCGATTAATGCAAACCAACCCAGTTTTCCGTTTAATTTCCAGTTTCCTCCAACACACACAACCTTCCAAGCCACAGAGCAGCACTACACTACTCCTTTTCCTTCTCCCGTACGTTATCCGCCTCCATACATGAACCTCACACATTCCCCAATTCATAACATTCCCACCATGGGTGCCGGGTTTCCTTTAGATCCTTTTGGTTCGTATGCCCTCCAAACCGGTTCTAGGCCATTGCGATTGCTGGCACCAAAACCACCGCAAGATAACAAGGCCACTGAAACTGCAGGGCGAACGCTAGGTCATCCGCCCGACTTTATTGACACAGTGAAAGCGATACGGCATCAGCTGTAACAAAAGGCCAAACTTAGGCCTTCTGACGAGCCTCACATAGTGGATGCAAAGACAATCACTGAGTGGCGACAGTCTGTTATCGACGCACGGAAACCGGTGAGTCTTTCTCTTTTTTCCTACTTTCATGCAAGAAGCCAATATGATTTTTCTACTGAATATTGTTTGTGCGAACGTCTTCTCTGTGGTGTTTTTCAGCTACACGCAGAGTAGCGTTGCTAAACATCGCAATCTTGTTATCAGCTTATCAATAACATTCAAAGTCTAGCAACCTCAAAGTTGTGAACTTGCCTAATGTCCGTCTATAATCAGTAGTGGACAGTGAGCTCGCAAAGAGCAATGATATATATTGGAACAGCAATGATATATATTGGAATCAGCAACTACGTTGTGATGAAGAGTTTTTGTTCATTTATTTATTTATTTATGTAATTTTTTTTTTTGGGGGGGGGGGGCTTTTTTTAAAAGTACCCGCCCCGAGTCTAATGCCTTGGCTAAATGCCCGGCAGCCGGGCCACAGTCTCAAATAGAATAAATGCCCGGCAGTCAAAAATTTTCACCAAATTTCCGCAGAAAGCCTTTCTCAAACCCCATGAAACTATTATATTTTTGTTTAGAAATGTCAAGCGATTCCAAAAACTATCTTGGCTGTGTAGTTGACGGGATATTTTAGGTATTTTCGGTGGCCCAAGCCTTTGTGCTCCCCAGCATAGTTTGTCTGACTAAAATTTCACCTCCTTTTTGTTGGCTTTTCTAGGTCACGAAAAATAAGATTAGATATTAATTGACAAAGAGGAAAGTCGCAGTTTTCCCTTGACAAAGGTTTAATTTATTCCTTTTCCCTCGTCAGCATTCAATGGATCATTATTTAATGGTGGCTAAGCTGCCAAACAAATGCTTCTCCTTGGTTGTGAAAATAGGGGAACAAGAAGGCCGGGAGAAAAGAGTCACGCAAAATGATTTCTTGGATCTCTACAAAAAGACAGAAGATGAGCAGTATGAACTTCTGACAGATATATTCGAGGGCAACACGAAATTTGACGACTTAAAAAAGCAACGGGTATGTGTTTCTCCATTTTTTAATACATTAAGAACTAATTTCGTTGGCATAAACTCAACTCGTATAGAACTCGTATGGAACACTTCATTTATCATAGTAACTACTATTTTTTTTCGACTCGTAGAAGGAAGCAAAAGGCCAAGCTGCCAAGAAGGCGGCCAAAGAAGAGTACAAAGACGTAAGGCCACACAACTATGTATTCGAGTATTTCCTGCATATTTAGGTCATATTTATAGGCAAACAACTATTCTCAGGTTCAGATTGAACTTTTCGGATTTCACTATTGCAGTCTTGGTAGATTGATACTAGAGTATTTCTATCCTTTCAGTATAGGCTAATGTTCCTGATCATCATTGATTCAATCCATTTGTGATGTTGGCACTTCGTAAATTTACAGTAGCTTAACAGTTTTTACGATAGTTCACTTTCCTTCGCAGCTGGTTGATGATGTGGCCAGGTTAAAGCAGCGCAATGCAGACCTTCAAATGAAACTCGAGCGGGTATGTGGTTGTTGTTTTGTATTTTAAGCCTAGGCATAGGTAGCCCAGACGTTTTGGAAGCGTAGGGAATTTTTTTCTTAGTTCGTCGACACGCACTGAATAACACTGGCCAATAATATTTCGATAAAAATCTGGAGCTAACCTTAACCACAGTCCTTAAGTAACATACTCTCTTTTCTTCTTTTCTTCTTTTCTTCCTTGAATTAAGAGTGGGCTTCGCGTGTCTTTTTTTGCGAAATCAAATCAGATATTGAATTCTACCGTAGCCCGGCTGCTTTGTTGTGGATGTTGTGAGCTAACTCACTTTTCTTTCATTTTTATCACGGAAATAACTTGTGGCAGGTAATAGAGGACCGTGATAAAGAGCGAAAGAGAGCGAACGATTTAATGGACAGGTTGAGAAGAATTGAAAAAGAAAGGAAACAGGTAGGTTGTTATGAGACTAATATTGATTATTTATAGGTAATGAAGAAAATCGCGTTTCTGCATGTAAAACCAAAATTTTCCGTGAGAAGTTTTAGGGTGGTGCTGTCAAAAATCATAATTGTTCATTTTCATTTCCGCTTCAAATATCTATCCAGAGATTAAATTTTTCTCCTTATTTCACGGGTTGTTTCCTGTTCACTTATAGGAATTCGATCAATACAGGACAGATGTTGAGATCCTGATCACAGAAAAGAATGAGCTGTCTCAAAGTTTTGCAAGTTCAGAGTACACTGACTTTGACATAGACGAGCTTTCACCCTTGAAGGTATGTTTTCTGTTTGTGATATGACCATGAAACGCTGGATTGGATGTCTTACCGTTCGTTTACATTTCTCGCTAGTGGCCCCTAAGATTTTAACAACCAAACGTTTTAAAATTCCCAGGTTGTTGATGACTATCAGGTAAAAAAGAAACGACGGAAGAGTTGACACGAGAAGGTTTTTCACTCCACAACAAAGGTTAGTTGCATGTGTACGTTCGTTCGCTTACACATCAACGCACGTAGGTTGTTCATCCGGCAACGTGCTTAATTGTAGTGAGTTGACTAAAAACTAATTCTGTATCAAGAAACACTTGTCAACACTCTTTTTTTTAAGGAAAAAGATGGCATTTTTGACTCATCTTCGGATGAATCTAGTGACAACAACATCCATCCATCGAAAGGTTCAAAGGTAATGTGCTCTAGTCAGTGTGCTTGATAATCAAACGATTGCTCGCAAAATCCCGTGACCCTAATTTTCGCAGTCTTGTAAACTCGTAGTCTTGTAAAATGCAAGAAGAGTCCAATCGTGCATGACGCTAGATTAATGGTTTGTGTCATCCCTGAGTTTCCCACACACCTATATAAAACGAAGAGGTCTTGCTAGCTTTGTAGCCTTGATAAAGGCTTTTTTTTTTAATTTTCTAGGTTATTGAAGTCCAACGGGTGCAAAAACCTATACCACGCAGGAATTTACACGACAAGGGTCGTCAGTCCACGTCAAAGGTTAGTGGTGTTTGTAAGAACCATCAACGCAAACAGGTTCTTTATTTCTAACATGCAGACGTTTATTTCGTTTACAAATGAAGTAGAACCCACTATACTCTTCTAAAAATTGATGTATTTTTAATGCAATTAATTTTTTAAGGAGACAGATTCCACTTTGGACATATTGTCAGATGGCTCAGATGGATCTGGTGACAGCAGCATCCCTCTATTGGACGTTTCCAAGGTGAGTTTTTGTCTTCGGTTATTGGTAACTTAATCAAATAAATATCCCGAGAAGTGTCTTCTCACAAATTCGTTGCCTTGCACGGCAGATTTAATTTTTTCTTGTTTGAACTTAACATTTTCCCCCTTGCCTCATAGAGCCATAATAGTAAAACTGCAAAAGCAAAGAAAAAGAATAGTTGCCATAAGGTTAGTTTAATTCTGATTAGTTTGTTGTTATGGTGCGTGACAGGGAAAGCCAGCATATCCAACGTCGTCTTTCGCAAATTTACACCAAAAACAAGCGTTTACAATCTGTGTTATGTTTACACCTCATGTGCCGTGCATAGACGGAACTGAATGATCTAGTTCAAAATATGATTGTTATATTTTCGAATTAGGTAACTGATAACGCCATCTCAAGCGATGAAGACAGTGAAGACAGTGATAATTGCTCTGTTTCTTCGGTAAGCTTCACTTTGTTAGGGATAAACTTACGGAGATAAGACAACTACGTCTGTCTTAGCGGTACTGCAGAACATCAATAAAGATCAACGATTTTGACAGGTGTCATTAAAGCTACCTTAAGCTTTACTTTGCAAAGTAATACTATGTGAGGCAATACTCCGTTAAGAAATATACATTAAGACATTTGGACACTATTGCTTTCAATAAACTTATTTACTGAAAATTATTCTCGTACGGACGTAGAACACGCGTTATTCCTTACTGATCTGCTGGCCAAAGGACAGAAACAATCACACGCCTATTTAATTTACAATTATAACACACAATTATAACACAGTCTGTTATACATTCATTCTCCGGCTTGCTTTATGTTTAAAGTATTCAAGAGATGGCATTTTAACTAACACTGAGAGGATGAGAAAGAACACGGAGGAAATTAAAAACAAAGTGGTGGTACACCAAACAGCTGTTTCAAAGGTAAGCGTATAGGCCTTCCCCTTTGGGCAGTTTATTTCGTCTCTATCGTAGAGCTCGCGCTATTAAAGAACTATCCATGACAGATTTTGTTCACGTCTTGTAGTCCAAAAGGAAACAAAAGGCGACGAAAGAGACAGCAAAAATAGAGGTCAGATATTTAAAATCCTTATTTTTACTCGTTGTTGGACATTTTTTTTTGGACTTTTATGTGAAGCTTTAGCTTTGACGGTAAATTGCCGGTACAAAATGTAATATTTTTTTTGTTTCTACACACAGAGTGCAACTTCAAAGACTTCAAATCCTTCTCGTACTACCAAAGGTAAGGGAAAACTCTTGTCAGTCTTCAGACACAACCTGCTTGTTACAGACTGATATAACACCAATATTGACTTTCCTCCAACTCATCTAGGACCAAATTCACCGAAAAGGTCACAAGTTTTTCATGATCTATGGGTAAGCTACATTTTCAGTCTTTCGATCGTTGCTATTGTTGTTGGGTGTTTCTCTTTCAGCCGATGTTTTTTCACCTTTTTAAGAATGAAAACGGGATATGCTCTCTGTGTTTCTTTTTCTAGGATTACGACCTCAAAAAATTGGCCGTAGACCAGTGGGTTGCTGTGGGCTACGAAGACGACAAGTATTTCGTGGGCCAAGTGGAACGTACCAACGATGAAAACGTGCGTGTCAATTTCCTTTGTAAAAGCGCCACCAACAACTTTTTTTACTGGCCTCAAGTCCCTGACAAGGATGACGTTGAGGCCAACGTTATTTTTTATCCAAAAGTGAAGGTGGTCAAAAGCGGCAGGAGATATGAAGTCCAGGATTTAGACAATATCATATCTTCATATGAAGGATTTTCGCGAAAATATTTTAATTAGTTTTATATTAGTACATCACATCTACGGCTAGCTGTGTATATTTTAAAGTCATAAGCAAAAGCAAAATGTGTCTTGAAATAAAAGCTTCACGTTTAATCATGTGAACGGCGGTGTGACAGTTTGTTGTTTACGCGCGCGCCACACGCCCCTGCGGAGATATACTCTCCAATTGAGCACACTTTGTCTATACTTTACAACTGTGCAGAATCAAAAGCCGTCAAAATGGCAAATACGTAGCCTGCGTAGCTGGCGGTTTTGGCTAGCAAATACACAGCCCACATCGAGACGTTCTGTTGTGTGATTAGAATTAGAAAAGGAGCATTTGCATTTATCATTCTGATTACCTATGTCATAATTTCAAAGATTTCTGTCATTGGGAGACATCGCCGGCACTCAAGACACGAACCGGCTACTGAAGCGCAATTTTTGGACAGTGGGAAAGATTGATACCTGCTGTTACCGAAGGAAAATCAAGGATGATTGTCATTGATTGGAAGAAAGTCGAAGCGAAAAGTTTGAAACTGTAGACAGCTAAACAAACATTGGAAATGAGAGAAGTAATGCAACAGAGACCCCTGGAGGTTAGTATCACCTATCTTTTGCTAAACAAAGACAGGCATACGTAAATTGAGTTATTTATGGTCGCCCTTGTTTTAGAATAAGCTTCCACGAAACCGTCATTTGAAAAGTTATCTTGAAAATCGATTTTTCTTTCCTGTTTATGGTTACCTTTCGCCTTGCAGGCGATATAATTTTATCCTGTCTCTATGTACGGCATTGATCATGTATTAATTTGACGTAACCTAGCTTGACCGCATGCAACTGTTACAAAAACATTTTGTATTCTCACCCGCCCTTTGCAGCGTTGGCGCAATGAACAGTTTCTGAAGAACGAACGATCAACTTGACAGAAAATGTCTTTCACCTATAAATGTGTTGAATGCCTTTACTATAACTATGCATAGAAATGTAACATTTGGCGTTTTGGGGAGCCGAAGTTGAAGAATAATTAATACAATAGTCAATGTGCGCGTTGTACATTGTTGAGAGAAGGATGAATTTACCCGGTCGCGTCAGTTCGAACGATTTAGAATTGGAAAAAATCTTAGTAATTCTAATTCAAACAACGTAATTGGTGAATTTGGCTAACATTATTGGAGAATATGATCGTGGTTATTTATTATTGAATAACGCGCCTCTGATTGGTTTAACAGGCCTCTTGTAATTTCCGATTGGCAGCACATCGAAACAGAGCGACACTTTGTTTACCGAAATTCCTTTTCGTGGCTTGTATGACCTTTGTGCCAGCATAAACAAACACGTCCTCTGTTACATAAAATTGTTCTTGTGACCTTGTTTTGTTTCCAATGTCTGTATGCATTAACAGTTGCCAATATTAGGGCAGAAGTGTGTACGGACTCCTAAACAGATGATTGTGGCTGAGAGAATTGTTGCTTTCAATTCGACTGTTTCAATTTCCGAGAGAAGATAAGTTTTTGGTGATTCTGAGATTTCATTGGTTATGTTGACTAATGTTAGTGTTTAACATGATCCGAATTATTTACCATTATCTTGTTATTGAATAACACGCCTCTGATTGGATATAACAGACCCTTAATCAAATAA